>ENA-ORXM01002038-ORXM01002038.1-marine-metagenome-genome-assembly--contig:-NODE-2038-length-25283-cov-21.095612_pt1 | contig 25283 bp, 20 predicted proteins | sample MGYA00237867_ERZ511480 | MGnify/ENA primary metagenome ERZ511480 (study PRJEB26309, sample SAMN06266103) | marine metagenome | isolation source: Algal blade | place: United Kingdom:Sidmouth, United... | reverse complement strand
CAATAAAGCATTGCCTTGAATTACTTCCTATAAACATTGACGCTCAAGCGCTCTGAAACGAGCATCTTGATTGGTAACAGGTATCATACGTTTATTTTACTATTAAAGCATTCCAAGCTTAATGTCTCAAACTGATTGTACTAAAAATATAAACACTATATGGTTAAGCCATTATTTTAACAGGTAAAAAACTATGCGTCCTAGCCACTTCAATGAAGGCGAAGTAACTAAAGTTAATTGGCGAGTAATTAAAATGTTACTGCCTTATATGATGGAATTTAAAGTAAGGATTGGCTTTGCATTATTGTGTTTGATTTTAACCAAAGTAGCGAGTGTCTATTTACCATTTATATTAAAAGATATTGTTGATGTACTCGATCATAAAAAAGAAAACGCCATTTATTTAGTGCCCTTAGGTTTGGTTGCCGCTTATGGCTTGGTCAGGCTTTCGGTTATATTATTTGCTGAAATACGCGATACATTGTTTGGGCGTGTTACTGAAAGAGCCATGAGGCGCATCGGATTAAAAGTATTTAAACACCTACATGATCTTGATTTAGATTTTCATCTAAATCGCCAAACTGGAGGGTTATCGCGGGATATAGACCGTGGTAACTCGGGTATTAGTTTTTTAATGCGTTTTATGATTTTTAATATTATTCCAACGTTATTAGAAATTATTATGGTGATCGTTATTTTATTTGTCAACTATGGTATTTGGTTTGCGCTTATTACGGCGACTTCAATTATCTCTTATGTTTTATATTCAGTTAAAACGACCAACTGGCGCACAGCATTTATAAGGGAAGCTAACAACGCCGACTCATCTAGCAATACTAGAGCAATAGACAGTTTATTAAATTACGAAACAGTTAAATATTTTTCTAATGAAGCTCACGAGGCCAGCAGTTATGATAAGCAATTAGCAAATTGGGAACAAGCTAAAGTAAAAAACCGTTTGTCATTGTTTGCATTAAATGGCGGACAAGCCGTAATCATCTCTGTATCAATGACTGCCATGTTAGGTTTAGCTGCCTATCAGGTAGCTAACAATTTAATGACTTTAGGTGATTTTGTATTAATTAATGCCTTTATGATGCAATTGTTTATTCCCCTGAACTTTCTTGGTTTTGTTTATCGTGAAGTAAAAGGCTCACTTGCCAATATTGAACACATGTTTGGTTTATTAGAGAAACAACCTAAAATAACAGATAAGTCTAATGCTGAAGATTTAAAAGTTGGTAACGGTTTAGTTGAATTTAAGCATGTGTCATTTGCTTATCATGATAAAAGACCCATCTTAAAAGATGTTAGTTTTGCGATAAATCCGGGACAAAAGGTAGCGATAGTAGGCGAGAGCGGTTCTGGAAAATCTACCTTAGTTAAATTATTATTTCGTTTTTATGATGTTGATAGCGGTGAAATAAAAATTGATAACCAAATTATTAACCAAGTAAGCCAACACTCATTAAGAAAAAATATTGGCATTGTGCCACAAGATACGGTGTTATTTAACGATACGTTATTTGAAAATATTAAATATGGTAATATTAGTGCCACTAAAAAAGACATTGAGCATGCGATTGAATTATCTCATTTATCTGGCTTTATAGCATCGTTACCTGATGGCGATAAAACTAAAGTAGGGGAAAGAGGCTTAAAGCTTTCTGGCGGCGAGAAACAACGAGTTGCGATTGCACGTACTATATTAAAAAACCCACCTATTTTAGTTTTTGATGAAGCCACATCATCATTGGATAGTCATTCAGAAAAAGCAATACTCAGTGCTATTAAAAAGGTAACACAAGGTCATACTAGCTTAGTGATTGCGCATAGACTGTCAACTATTGTCGACGCCGACAATATTATTGTTATGCACAAAGGTGAAATAATAGAAGAAGGTAACCATAAAACGCTTATTAACAAGCAAGGCCATTACTACACCATGTGGCAATTGCAGCAATCAAGTTAACCTAAAGAATGCAAAAATATGAACAAACAATCTCTTGAAATAATTCAAACCAAAAAATGGATAGAAGACATTATTGTTGGCTTGAATTTTTGTCCTTTCGCTAAAAAAGAATTAATTAATAATACGATTTATTACTATCTTTCACATCAAAAAAAAATAAAGCCAACCCTCAGTGAAATATTCGAGCAATGTGCCCATTTACTTAGTACTGCAACTATTGAAACGAGTTTACTCATTTTTAACGAAGGGTTTAAGTCGTTTGAGCAATATCTACATTTGGTTGATGAGGCGAATGAATATTTAGAACATTCTGAATATTACGGTGAGATCCAAATAGCAAGCTTTCACCCTGATTACTATTTTGATGGCGCAGATTATGACGACGCTGAAAACTATACTAATCGGTCGCCATATCCTGTTATTCATCTTTTAAAAGAAAAAAGTTTAACTCGGGTATTAACAACATATAAAAACCCTGAACAAATCCCTGAAAAAAATATGGTTTTAGCAAAACAAAAAGGCAGGCAGTATTTTGAACAAGTGCTAAAAAACATTAAAAATTTATCGTGAAAAAGCATTTTTACTCTTACGCTAAAATCGCTTACTAGCTGAAACATAAATATAAAATAGGTATACTGCATCATCTTTAATAGGCAGTGTATAAATAGGCTTTGTTCGTGGAAGAAAATAAAACAATTAATGTAGGTGGTAACGTTGAAAGTGCTGAGCAGGGGCAATACGTTATTGATATTAAAACCGTACTGCAAGAGGCATGGAGCACTACTAAACAATCAAGGCTACCTATTGTTATGGGGTCGTTAATGTGTGTAACATTAACGCTTTTAGTGGTATTTACTGCTAGCCATTTTTTAGGTGGTGTTGAAAATGCATTAGCCGACATGAAAGCCCAATTTATAATTAATATATTAGTAACACTTGTTATTTCACCCTTTATTGCTGGAGTTGAAATGATGGGGGTTTTTAACGCAGTAGGCTTAAAATCACAACCTAAATTAATTTTTGCTTTTTTAAGTAAAGGCGCACTTATTGCTATTTGTGCTTTGCTTTCATCAACCTTATCGTCACTTGGTTTTAACTTACTTATTTTGCCAGGAATATTTTTGTTGGTAACACTGTCTTTAACAGTTCCTTTAGTTGTTGAAAAAAACATGATGCCAATAAAAGCCATTATACTCAGTGTAAAAGCACTTCGTTTTCAGTTTTTTAAACTATTAGCTATTTATGGATTTTTATCCATGGCGCTTATAGTGTCTACTTTTCCGCTATTAATATTACTTAAATCGGGCTTTGAGCTTTTTGGCGCGGTTTTTTTACTTTTTGCTTTAACGTATTTAATACCGCTTTTTTATAATACTAAAGGTATTTTGTACCGAGAAATTTTTGGTGTGCAACTTAATGCATCAGAGGCACCAACTCAAAAAGATAGTGGAAATTTTTCTGCTTAACAGGATTTATAATGGCGAAAATTACACTTTTTAATTCCAACTTAATTACACTCATCAATAAAGTAGGCTGCTTATTATTAATCAGCCTTTTTATTGCGGCTTTAATTGCACCGTTTACTTTTTTAAAGCCTCTTCATCACGAGAATACCTCTAAAACTGAAAAACAAACTCTGCTTGAGAAACCTTTGCATAATGTAAAGTTACCCATGTTTTCTAAAATTAAAGATGTAAAAGAAAAAAAACGTCAGTTCTTTGCTTTTATTAAACCTGCGATTGAAAAACAAAACAAAAAAATCATGATCAATCGAAAAAGGTTACTTGCTATAAAAAAACGTTACATAAGGAGTTTAGCGTTAACTAAGGTTGATAAACGGTTTTTAACTCAGATTAGTCAAAAATATAAAATTAGCAGTCAGTTAAAAATGTTAGCTAAAGTTGATCAATTATTACTTAATGTAGATATTGTTCCCGTACCTCTAGTATTAGTGCAAGCGGCCAATGAATCGGCTTGGGGAACATCGCGTTTTGCTAAAATTGGTTTAAATTTTTTTGGTATGTGGTGCTTTGAAAAAGGCTGCGGCATGGTTCCGAAAAGACGTAATAAAGGTGCTTTTCATGAAGTTGCTGCGTTTAGCAGTGTAGAAGAGGCTGTTACTAAATACCTACTAAATATTAATACTCATGCGGCTTATGATGTTTTTAGAATTATTAGAGGGCAATTACGACAACACCAGCAACCATTAATACCCGAAATACTTGCCGCAGGTTTACTACCTTATTCCGAAAGAGGTACAGAATACGTTTTAGAAATTACAAATATGATCCGTCATAACAGGCAATACTTTTAAAGTTTTTTTAAATTTAATTTTAAAAATAAAAATAAATAATGAGATTTTAAAACACTAAATGCTCACATGGCTACATGGTCATAATCTATAGGTTTATAAGTAAGTATTATAACCATCTACCACGTAAGCCTAAAGATATACCCGTTACCAATCAAGCGCTTTGAAACCAGCATCTTGAATGATAACGGGTATATTAGCATTAAATAGCGGAACGCTTTGCAACAACCAAAACCCATTTAGCTGTGGTTAGAAAATTGTTATGAAATGATTTTAAATGAATGTTCTTGATTAGCTTATGTTAATTAGCTTATATTCATTTTTACGTTTTTTATGGCACAAGCCAAATATTGTATTTTGAGGGTAAGTTTTGGTAAAAGTTAGTTGTGTGTTATTTATACCTGTTTCATCACCTTCAGGTATTGGTGAGTATATGCGCTCTTTGATTATTGCTAAAGCAATGCTTAAGCGTTGGCCTGATATTAATATTCATTTTATTCTTAACGATCAGGTTAATTACCTTCAAGATTGTCCATATACCGTTCATACCTCTAGTGGATCACCTACTAAAGATGTTAAAACTGTTAATTTTGTTATTAAGCAACTTAAACCTGATTTAGTTATTTTTGATGCCTCAGGCCGTGCTTCACAATTTGAACAAGCTAAAAGTGTCGGTGCTAAAGTTGCATTTATTTCACAACATAATAAAAAACGTAATAGAGGTTTAAAATTAAACCGTTTGCTGTCAACTGATGTTCACTGGGTAGTGCAGCCTGACTATTGCATTAAAGCACTTAGTTTTTGGCAAACAAGTAAACTCGCTTTATTTAATAAAGTAGCACCTAAAAACATTGGCGCTGTATTTGAATCGAGCAATGCAGAATACAAGCAGCAAATATTAGAAAAATACAAACTAATTGCAAATAATTATTTTATTGTTAATGCTGGCTCTGGTGGGCATGTTGTTGAAAAAAAGTTAGCTGCTGATATTTATTATGAAGCTGCGGCACTGTTATATCAAAAAACCAACATGAAATGTGTTGTTGTTTTTGGTAGCAATTATCCAAAAGAACTACCTAAAAGTGAAAACAACACTGAAAGTGATGAGGTAGGTATTCAGTGCTTGCAAAATATTGATAATAAAGAATTTATTGCATTAATCACTGCAGCTAAAGGATGTATGATTAGCGCTGGAGATACTTTGTTACAAGCAATTGCACTCCATAAACCCTGTATTGCAGCTCCGGTTTCACAAGACCAACCAGCGCGTTTAAAAGTATGTTCTAATAAAGGTTTGGTGTTATCTGCAGAGCCTTCAAGCTTGAGTTTGGTAGGTCAAGCATTACAGTTAATTAATAAACATAACGATGTTGAACAAACACTTATTTCTGCAATGTCGGTACAAGCTCCGGTTAATGCGCTTGAAATTATTATGGAAGATATTGAAAATTTATTAACCTAAGCTTTGTTTAGGGTTAGTTAATGCTTTCAAGTACGGTTACTCAAGATCCCTTAATTAAGCCCATTTTATTTAAGTAATTTGACATTAAGATAGATTTTTAACGATGTTGTTTTTATGTTGAAGGTTAAAGCATAGCCTTAATAAACGAATAAACGAATAAACGAATAACGAGTAGCCGCTCATTAGCGATCACTCGTTTATCAGCCTCTTTAGTTAAAAAACTAAAATTTTAAACAACTGAATCGCTAAGATCTTGAAAATGGTGATTGATAACCTACAGGTTTTAATGCAAGTACATCACAATTTAATCGGTCTATAACGTGTTCGGCTGTATTACCAATTAAAGCGGCTGAAATACCCGTTCTACCCACGGTGCCTAAAATAACTAGTTCAGCATCAATTGTATTTGCAACTTGTTCAATAACATCCTCAGGTAAACCTTCTTTAACGTATGTATTTTCTTGAGATATGTCGTAGTTTTTAGCATGTTCTGCCATAGCCGTTTTATGATGGTTTAACATGTTTTGATTATATTCGAGCGCGTTAAACTCAGGAATTTCGATAGTTATATTAACAGGTGTGCCCGGATATGAGTTTACAATATGCACATTTGCATTAATCGTTTGTGCTAAATCTTTAGCTTGTGACGTAATTTTATGATTAAGTGAATGGTGCTCTTCTTCATCACTACCGACATTGATAGCGGCAAGAATATTGCCATTTTCAGGCCATAAATGATCTTTAACTAATAATACAGGGCATGGACATTTACGTAAAATATGCCAATCGGTAGGAGTAAATATGACGGATTTAAGCTTGTCGTGCTCATGTGTACCTTTAATAACAATGTCGTGATTATGATCAAGCACCTCAGCTATAACCGCTTCAAAGGGGCGATTATGCCATACGACTTTGGTATTAATTTTCAAGGGATCGGTATTAAGCTGTTCGATGATATTATTGATCCACTTGTACCTGTCATCAATAACAGTTTGGCGCATAGACTCTCGCTCGTCACTGGATAACATAGTGGTCATTTCATATGAAAAATCAAAAATGCTTAAAAAGACCGTTATAGATGCGTTGGTATGCTGGGCTAATTCAATACTGCGTTTTAGTGCTTTTTGATCTTCTGTTGTAGGATCAATAACCGTAAGTATATTTTGATATTTTTTCATAATAATCTCCCCAATTATTTAGCTCTACCTTTAATAGTAACCGCTATTTAATTTTTTATCGTTAATAGTAGATAATTATTTTGTATCAAAATGAATTATTATTTAATCAGTAAACTATTTTAATATGTTTGATCTAGGAATATTCACCATTAAAACAGGAAAGTAAGGTATTTGTTACAGAGTAGCGATTTAGTTAACAAAAAATTCAAGTAAAGCTCTTAGACAGAAGTGCTTTGTTATACCGTTGTTTAAGCTACCCGATATAAACTATACAGACCGTAGGCGATTAAAGATAATGCCATGGTTTTTCTAAAGGCGGGGTGGTTAAGTAAAGTTTTAGCTTTAATAAAGCTATACGAAATAACAAGTAATGCAGGCAATGTACCTAAACCAAAACTAGCCATTATTAAGGCTCCGGTGGTTGTACTACCACTGGCTAACGACCAAGTCAGCATTGAATAAATTAAGCCACAGGGTAGCCAACCCCATAATGCACCTAAAGTAATCGCTTTTTGTGGTGAATTTACTGGGATCAAACGTTTGGATAAAGGCGATAAATATTGCCAAATAAACTTACCAAGTCGTTCAACTCGGTTTAACCACATTAGCCATTGACCAATATAAAGCCCTAAAAAAATTAGAAACAAAGCAGATACTATACGTAAACTTGCTAAAGGTAAGCCAATGTTTTTAGCGGCAACCGAACCAGTAAAACCAACAATTGCGCCAATAAGCGTATAAGACATGATTCGGCCAAAATTATAGCAAAAGATTAGTACTGTTTTTGAGTATGATGATTGTTGTGGCAGTGCAGAGGTAAGCATTGAGGTTATACCTCCGCACATGCCTAAGCAATGGCCTGAGCCAACAATACCAATTACAAATGCAGAAAAGTAATCAATGTTCATTAAGGTTTGTGAGGATGCTGTTGTGCGTTTTTGTTTGATGTATTTATAGCTGGATTGACCTCATAAGCACTATTTTCATCGGTATTGTTTTCATCGGTATTATTTTTATCGGTATGGGTGCCATCAGTAGCATTATCATTGCTTAGCTCATGGTTTTTATTTGAAGTGCTCTCGTCTTTATCGTCAAATAAAATACTTAACCCTTGTTTTTCGAGATCGTCAAATTGTTCTGTTTTTACCGCCCAAAAAAACAGGTAAAGTCCAATCGCAGTTAATAATACGGCAATAGGGATTAATACATAAATAATACTCATTGAATAATCTTTAGCCTCGATTAACAGATTTAATGTTTAATAAACGTAATGAATTGGTCACCACTAAAATAGAACTGGCAGACATGCCTATTACGGCTAAATAAGGCGTAATATAACCAGCCATCGCAAGGGGTAATACGAGTGCATTATAGCTAAATGCCCATAAATAATTTTGCCAAATAATTTTTTTAGTTTTCTTAGCAATAAATTTTAACGCGGTAATATTTGATAAATCACTATTTAATAAAATAATATCGGCGCCATTTTTTGCAATATCGGTTCCGCTTCCCATCGCTATTGAAATATGAGCAACTCCAAAAACTGGCGTATCGTTTACACCATCTCCAACCATGGCAACCACGTTATTGGTTTGTTTTTGTTTTAACAAGGCGACTTTATGCTTAGCACTTAGTTGGCTATGAGCTTCTGATAGATTGAGAACTGATTGAATTTTATCGCAACCGGTTTGATTGTCACCCGAGAGCATTAAAGTTGATATATTTTGCTGATGCAATTTTTTAATTAATGTTGTCGCGTTATCACTTATAGAGTCCTCTAAGAAAAACGCGGCGATCAATTTATTATCAACAATTAATATACATTGTGCTTGGTTAATTTTTGTATTTTTACATGTTAAATCAGGAACTAACCAGCTAGGTTTACCTATTTTATAAGTTTTTTCTAAATAATTACCTGAAACACCTGAGCTCGCAGTTACTTCAATGTTAGACATTTCAACAGAGAAATTTCTGTATTTAGTAAAAGCTTTTGCTAATGGGTGCTCTGAATGAGATTCAAGCCCTGCTGCTATAGCAAGCACTTTAGGTTGACTATAAGTCGTATCAAAAATTTCAATATTCCTAATAGTAAATTCACCTGTGGTTAAGGTGCCTGTTTTATCAAAAGCAAAACAATTAACTTTGGGTAATGTTTCCATTACATGAGCTGATTTAATTAAAATTCCTTTATTATTTAAGGTAACTGTTGCGCAAGTTAATGCGGTTGGTGTAGCTAAAGATAGTGCACAAGGGCAGGTTGCTACAAGCACGGATAGAGTTATCCAAAAGGCTTGTTCAGGTAAATGTATTTGCCAATAAATAGCAGTTGCCACGGAGGTAAGCAAAATAGTTGCCACAAAATATTGTGCTATTTTGTCGGATAGTTGAGCTAATTTAGGTTTATGCGCCTGAGACGATTCGCTTAACCGTATCATTTGATTTAAAAAGGAATGTTGATTTTCTTTTTTCACTTCTACAACTATATTGCCATCACCATTAATGGTTCCAGCTAAAACATTGTCGCCGATATTTTTATTAACAGGGGTTTGCTCACCTGAAAGCATTGATTCGTTTATTTGACTGGTGCCAGAAGTAATAATACCGTCAGCAGGTATTGTTTCTCCGGGCTTAATAAGAACAAGGTCTAATTTTTTTAAATGCTTAGCAGCTATAATCTCTTCTGTTTGCTGAGTGCCATTTTTAATGAGTTTTATCGCCGTTATTGGCATTAATTTAAGTAAATTAGCGGAAACATGAGAGGCGTGCATTCGAGCACGAAACTCTAAAAACTTACCAATAAGCAGCAAGAAAGTAAACATAGCAACCGATTCAAAATACACTTCGCCTTGCTGGCTAAATGTAGCCCATGCGCTAGCCGAAAAGGCGAGTGTAATGGCAATTGAAACCGGCACATCCATTGAAAGGCGTTTCATTTTTAACGTATTGATAGCGCCTTTATAAAACGGAAATGCCCCATAGGTTACAATGGGTAAGGTTAATAGTAGGCTTGCCCATCGAAGGTAAACTGAATTATATTCCGACATATCTGAAAACGCGCCAAAATATAATCCCACAGCAATCATTAATACCTGCATCATTAATATGCCTGATATTCCTAAGCGTTTAATAAACGATTTACTTTGCGCTTTGTTCAATTCTTCTAGTTTGCTGGCTTTAAAAGGGAAAGCTTTGTAACCAATACTGTCTATAAGTTTTAAAATATCACTTAATTTGAGTATGTGGTCTTGCCACTTAATGGTAGCTCGTTGTGTGGTGGCATTAACTGAAATAGCGATAACACCTGTACTTTTTGATAATTGCATTTCAATTAACCATGCACAAGCTGCACAGCTAATTCCTTCAATGGTTAATATGGTTTCTTTGTATTCATCGGTTTTAAAGGTAAATTCACTTTGTAGGCTTTCATCGTCGAGTAACTGATTACGTGACAATTGTTGTGGCACTAAGGGATCACCTTTTTTTGCAGGTTCGGTGCGGTAACGGTAATAATCGGTTAAATTATTTTCAACTATAACGATTGCTACGGCTTCGCAACCTATGCAGCACATAGGTTGACTTACATTGTTAATATTAACTGATAAGTTAATATCTTTAGGGATAATTTCATCGCAATGGAAACACAAAGAGGGCATGAGGTAATTTATTTCACTGGTTACTATTTAGTTACTTTTTAATGAAGGTTCAATACTGATAGCCGTTGCTTGAGGTAAATAGATAGCGTTTTGAATTTTCCATTTATTATCAAAAGTAGAAAGCGTAATTTGCCACTTACCTTTAATTTCGTGATCTAATAAATGCCTAAAGTTACCATCACCATCAGGCGTTAAAACTAAAGAAAAATCTTTTTTTTCCTGGGTAGGGTGATAAAAATTGACATTAAGCACAGAAAACTCTTTTTCAATTCCGGTAGGTTTAATGACCATTTCATTGTTTTTTAATGTCAAGGCAAACTTCATCCCTAACTTTTGTGCCATTTTTATTTTACTTAGTTCTAAATTAATCGCTTTACCTTTTTTATAGTAATTGCCTACCACAAGAGGATCAGCCTCATGGTTAGCTATAAAGTAAGTAGCAATACCTGCAACAACAGCTGAGAAGGGTAACGCAAAAACCAACCAAGCCCATGGCTCTTTATACCAAGATGTTGTCATTTAACTGCCTTTTTCATGAAAATAAATAAGCCCATATTATACGGCTTTATTATTGATGAACCAATAAAACTTAACAGAGAATCATGTAAACTCGCTTTTATTTACACATTGAATGACTATATTTAAATGATTTTATTTTTTAAGCTTGCTAGTTTAGCTCTGGGTTAGGAATAAACTTAATGAAGTGGGTATTGTAGATAAACGGGTATAGCTTTTCAGAAAATATTACCAAAACGTTTTGTTTTTTTAATAATCAATTTGAAGACACTATTTTATTTATGCCGCCTGATTATTTTATCTGTTATTGAATATTAAGAGCAATGTAGGATGGTTTTTGCTTAAGTATATAACAACTTAGTTCATTGCATTATTGTATTATTACATTTTGGATAACTATTTTTATGGTGTTAGATTTATGAATGACTTTGATGCTAGCAGTGATGAAAATAAAATAGCGTACTGTAAGGTAATTAAGGTACGCTCTTTTTAAGAAATTAAGTATAGCCGTTTTCATTTATAATAAAGCTATAGGGTGACACCATTTTTCCAAATTGAAATTTCACGGTTATCATTTATTTCATTGTTTGTTTTCTTACCTGATGCTACTTCTAACAAATAGGTAAATAATTGCTCGGCAGATTCATCAATACTTATGTCTGAGGTAAGTATTTGTCCTGAATCGAAATCTATCCAGTGCTTTTTACGTGTAGCTAAATCAGTATTAGACGAAATTTTTACGGTAGGTACTGGAAACCCTAATGGTGTTCCTCTACCTGTTGTAAATAATATAATATTAGCGCCAGCCGCAGAAAGTGCAGTGGAAGAAACCGCATCGTTGCCAGGAGCTTGTAATAAGGTTAACCCTTTACCGGTGGAAGCTTTTTTACCATAACCAATCACTTCATTGATTATAGCTTTCCCCCCTTTTTGAATTGCCCCGAGGGATTTTTCTTCTAAGGTTGTTAATCCACCTGCTTTATTTCCGGGCGATGGATTTTCATAAATAGGTTGGTTGTTTCTAATAAAGTAATCTTTAAACTCTTGTACTAAATCGACAATTTCGGTGTAAATTTCTTTATTGCATGCTCTGTCCATAAGAACTTGTTCAGCACCAAACATTTCAGGTGTTTCAGTTAAAATAACTCGACCACCGTATTGAGTGAGCATGTCGGTAATTCTGCCTACAACAGGGTTGGCAGTTAATCCACTAAAACCATCAGAACCACCACATTTCATCCCTAATGTTAGTTTTGATACCGGTACCTCTGTGCGAACATCGTTGTCCATTTCATTGAGTAATTCTTCTACGTATTCAAGACCCACTTCTATCTCGTTATCAACTTCTTGAGAGTTAAAGTAGCGTACTTTTTTTGTGTCAATGTCTTTAGTTTCCGACATTAGTGTTGATAACTGATTGTTTTCACAACCTAAACCAATTACCAATACACCGCCTGCATTAGGGTTTTGCATTAAACTACTTAATAAATTGCGAGTATTTGATAAATCATCACCTAATTGTGAGCAACCAAATGGGTGAGTTAGTGCTACAAATTCGTCAGCTCGGCCTGCAAATTGTTTTTTACATAAGTCGGTAATACGCTTAGCTGATTGATTTACACAGCCTACAGTATTTATTATCCATAAGTCGTTACGTATCCCCACGTTACCATTTTTACGGACGTACCCCATAAAGGTGGGCATATCAGTTTTATCAACGAGTGGGGCAGGTTCTTGATCATAATGATAAGTTTCGCTGCCATTTAATTTAGTTGATAAGTTGTGGCTATGGATATGAGATCCGACATTAATATCAGCAGTTGCTTGGCCTATAACAAACCCATATTTAATTACGTCGTCACCTTTTACTAAGTTTTTTAATGCGAGTTTATGACCTTTAGGTATTTCTTGGCTTAGGGTTATATTGCCATATTCTTCAGGCAGTGTAGTGCCTTCAGTAAGCGTTGAAATTGCAACGGCAACATTATCATCATGGTGTACTTTGATTACTTGGCGCAATAAATTAGTTTCAGAGTTTTTCACGTTAATAGGTTCTTAAATATGATCGTGAGTAAACTATACCATTTATATATAAAAATGTTAATCTTTACTTAAAGTACAAGCCGTAATATTATCATTCGATAATTTTGTTATTTATTCAATAAAAACGACATATTAGCTATTAATATTATTTAATAATGAATAAGTAAACTCTACACAATTATAAAATACATAAAAAATATAACATAAACATTACAACAAACTTTGTAGAAAATATGTTGGTTATTTATTAACAGGGGAAATAAATGAACACGAACACCAATGAAACTATTGAATCTTCATCTGTTCAACCGTCGGCTGAACAAGCCAGTTTGCAAACAAGTAATAAAAATTCAAAACCAAAAGTTTTAGAGTCACAATATTTTGTGCCATTTTTATTGGTGGCATCTTTATTTCCGTTATGGGGTTTTGCAAATGACATTACCAACCCTCTTGTTAAAGCTTTTAAGGATATTTTTCTTATATCTAACGTGCAAAGTAGTTTAGTGCAATTTGCTTTTTATTTAGGTTATGGGGTTATGGCAATACCTGCTGCAATTTTCATTCGTAGATTTTCATATAAATCAGGAATTTTACTCGGTTTAGCTTTATATGCAACGGGTGCTGTGCTGTTTCTTCCTGCTTCTATTACGATGGAGTTTAATTACTTTTTGGCAGCACTTTGGATTTTAACCTGTGGTTTAGCGCTACTTGAAACCACGGCTAACCCTTATGTATTATCAATGGGGCACCCAGATACATCGACACAACGATTGAATTTAGCTCAAGCCTTTAATCCTATTGGCTCTTTAACCGGAATGTTTATTGCCTCTAACTATATACTTGGCGAATTAAAAGTTGAAGAGTTTCGTTTAACAGAAAAAGCAGCAAACCCTGAATACGCAACTATGCTTCCCTCAGTTGTTGATGGAAAATTAACACAAGCTATTCAAGACTTTTCAGTAGCAGATCCAATAGCTCATCAAGCTATGCAAGCGGCTGACTTAGTAACTGTTCGAGGCCCCTATATTGTGATTGCTGTAGTTGTTGCTATTTTGTTTATGGTATTTTTATTTAACAAATTACCTAAAACTATTTCTAACGACCATCCACTTACCATGAAAGAATTAAAAGATACTTTTGGGCGTTTAATTGCTAATAAGTGTTATTTAGAAGGTGTTTTAGCTCAGGCATTTTATGTAGGCGCACAAATTATGTGTTGGACCTTTATTATTCATTACGGCATGACATCTGTTGGATTGACCGCTGCTGAATCTCAAAAATATAACATGGTTGCTATGGGGATATTTTTAGCCAGCCGCTTTATTTGTATATTTTTATTAAGTTATTTCCGTCCAGGTCAATTGCTTATGCTTCTTGCTGCGGGTGGTTTTACATTGTCTTTAGGAACAATTTTCTTAGGCGGATTTACCGGGCTTTATTGTTTAATAGGTATTTCAATTTGTATGTCGCTAATGTTTCCTACTATTTATGGTATTGCACTTAAAGGTATGGGGGATGATGCAAGTTTAGCGTCTGCGGGTTTAGTTATGGCTATTGTTGGTGGAGCGCTAATGCCCCCATTACAAGCGACAATGATCGATGCTGCGCCACTTATTGACGGTATTCCATCAGTTCAAACGTCGTTTATTTTACCGATGATTTGTTTTGTAGTGATTAGTATTTTTGGCTACCGAGCACATAACAAATATAAAGTATAAAATTGAGTTACAGTGAAAACACTTACTAGACGCTGTAATATGTGCTTATAATTTACTAAAGAAAAGGCGAATGTTGACTTGTTCGCCTTTTTTATTGATTATAAAAAAATTAAGTTCTGTATTCAGCATTAATTCTAACGTAATCGTAGCTAAAGTCGCAGGTCCAAATAGTTGCCTCAGCATCACCTCTATGTAGCTGTACTTTTATGCTTATTTCAGCTTCATTCATAATAGCTTGGCCTTGTTCTTCTTGGTAGTTTTTTGCTCGACCTCCATTATCAGCTACTAGAATATCCCCAAAATATAACTCTAATTGTGTCGTATCTAAATCTTCTAACGACTTACATTCTCTTGATGCATAACCTATAGCGGCAAGCACTCTGCCTAGGTTTGGATCTGAAGCAAACATAGCGGTTTTTACCAATGGACTCTTACCAATTGAGAAACCAATAGCTTTAGCTTCTTCAATAGTTTTTGCACCTGCCACTGTAACGGTGATAAATTTAGTGGCTCCTTCTCCATCTCTAACAATTGCTTTAGCTAAATATTGTGACGTTTCGAGTAGAGCATCAAAAATAACGTTAAAACCGGCATCTGTTCTGTGATTAATTGTAGGTGCATTGCTTTTACCCGTCGCGATAATGATAAAAGAGTCATTAGTAGAAGTGTCGCCATCAACAGAAATACAATTAAACGACAAATCGGCAATTTCTTTAGTTACTTCGTCTAATAACGTTTGGCTAATATGTGCATCGGTTGCAACATAACCTAGCATGGTTGCCATATTAGGGTGGATCATACCCGCACCTTTTGAAATACCTGTAATAGTGACTTGTTCGTTTTTAATAAATAATTCGGTGCAATACGCTTTTGGTGCAATATCTGTGGTCATAATAGTTGATGCAGCATTGGCCCAATTATTATCATTTAAATTGGTTACGGCATTTGGTAAACCTGATAAAAGTTTATCCATGGGGAGGTGTTCTAAAATAACCCCTGTTGAAAAGGGTAATATAGAATTAACCGGTATCTTCATTATTTTAGCTAAATGTTGACAAGTTGTTAGGGCGTCTAACATACCCTGTTCACCAGTGCCTGCGTTGGCATTGCCCGTATTAATAACTAAAGCTTTTATGTGATTTACATCACCATTTCTCTTAGCTAATAAATGTTGTTTACATAAAGTAACAGGCGCCGCACAAAAACGGTTTTGAGTAAACACTCCTGAAACAGAACTATGATCAGAAATTTCAATAACCAATAAATCTTTACGGTTAGGTTTTTTAATAAAAGCTTCAGTCAAGCCTAAACGGATCCCTTTAATGGGTTTAAGTAAAGCAGGGTTTATTTCAGGTAAATTAACAGGCATAAAAGTTTAATAAGTAACGTAAAAAGTAGGTAAATATTACGCTTTTATGATTTTTTATGCAAAAACTCTATTTATACTCGCTACCAATCAATATGCTCGTTTCAGAGCGCGTGAGCGTCAATGTTTATGGGAAGTCATTCAAGGCAATACTTAGTTGTAATGGTCATTCCCTTATAAAAGTATTAACGATAAAGTCATTTTTGAGGAATAAACGCTCAAGTGCTTCTTCGAGGGGTCTAAAAACAATTTAAGCGTCGTTATTAAGCTTAGCTAGTCACCATGGATGTAGTCTTTAGATTTGGTCTAGAGCTTGAAATCTGTGCTTAAGTTGTTTTTAGTTCCCACTGAAACCTACATTTTGAATGGTAAAGGGTATAAGTTCTGTATATTTTAAATAATTTTATAGCAGAATAATATTATATTTTTAAGAAGGAAATATTTAAAAACTGCCAATTAACAATAATTTGTACTACCTTGTAATATGAGGTTTATTTTTAATAACTTTATATATACCCGTTACCAATTAAGATGCTCTTTTCAAAGCGCGTGAGCGTCAATGTTTATAGTAAGTAATTCAAGCAATACTTTGTTGTAAGGGGTGCACCGTTATAAAAAGTAATAACGACGAAGTGATTTTTTGAGCAATAAACGCTCAAGCGCTTATTCGATGAGTGTAAAAACAATTTATACGGCGTTATTAAGTTTAGCCATGTTCACCATGAATGTAGTCCTTAGATTTCGTTTGGAACTTGATATCTATGCCTAAATTGTTTTTAGTTTCCACTGAAACCTGCATCTTGAATGATAACGGGTATAATTATTCTAAAAATTTAGAGTATTATTTAGACTTGAGTATAAATTAGGAATTTTATGTTTTTTAAAGTAATTGTTTTGTTAATTATTTTTATATTTTTGTATTTTATTTTCTTTAAAAGAAAAAATAAAAAACCTATTTATAAAGTAAGTAAAAACTATAAAAATCAGCAGTTAAAAACTTATGCTGACCAAGAAAAGGTTGATTTGATTGAAAGTGAAGCGAATGACCTTCAAAAAGCGCATGAAATCCCTCCTGGTTTTTTAGAGTTTAATATTGCTTTTTCTAAGGACCTCAATAAAGAACAAAACATTGAAGTTATTAATATTGCTAAAAAATTTAAGAAACCTAATCCTGTTTTATTAAAATTAATTAATGATGGTTTCGAACCGAATGAGCTATTTGATTTAATTAGATCTGACACAAAAATGACAGCTAAAGTTTTAAATGCGGTTAATTCTCCTCTTTTTGCTTTAAGAACACCAATAACTAGCATTCAGCACGCGATAATTTTTTTAGGTGTTAATGCAATTAAAAATATCGTTATGCAATTCACTTTACAAGATGTAATGAAATTTGATGTACCGCAACAAGAAAGAGCTTACCAAAAGCTATGGATAGCAAGTTACGTAGCATGTGCTTTTAGTTTTTTGTTAGCCAAAGAACTTGGCAGGGAAAACGCTGCAGAATTGTCTACAAGGTGTTTGTTATGTTATTTAGGTGATATGGCAATGCTGTCTAATAATGCGTTATTGGCCGATGATTATTTATTATCTACATCACTTTATCAAAGAATTAAAAGCTCGCAAGATACCTATGGTTATAATTCGGCCATTGTAGGTAAAACTTTGGCGCAAGAGTGGGAACTACCTCGTTCCATAATAACAGGCATAGGGGATAGTTTGTTGCCGTTGAGTAATGTTAATTTAGGTAGTGATGTTAGCAATGACACAGTACAAGATAATTTACTTTGCTACATTGCTTGTCGTTTTGGTGATTTTTTTGCTTTTGATAATGTTAAAGATTTATCGTCAATTAGCGGTTTAGGCCAGCATGAGAATGATCCTATCGAATTTTATTATTTACAACGTAAAATTGAGTTGTCAGGGTTTCAACAAATTAATAGGCTTTTTGAAAATCCTATTTTTATAAGAAAAGTTAGTACACTCATTAAAAATATTAAAGACGAATAACTCACTGTGTTTAAAATATTTTAACGGTAACGGGCATAAAAAAAGCCTTTGAAAGTCAAAGGCTTTTTTATTTTTTACAAAAATTTAAGTTTATACTTAAACTTAAAACAGGAACTTATCATTTAAGTTAAGTAATAAATAATCAAATTAAATTATAAAATTATGTAAATTATGCAAAGTTTGCAGAAGCAAACTCCCAATTAGCTAATGCCCAAAATGCATCCATGTAACTAGGGCGTAAGTTACGGTAATCAACATAGTAAGCATGTTCCCATAAATCTACTGTGATAATAGGAGTAACAGATTCATCCGTTAATGGAGTAGCCGCATTAGAGGTATTAACAATTTCCAATGAACCATCAGAGTTTTTAACTAACCAAGTCCAACTTGAACCAAAGTTATTAATAGCACTGTTGGTAAATTTTTCTTTAAATTCAGCAAACGAACCAAAACTTGATTTTATTGCATCAGCTAACGCACCAGTTGGTTCACCGCCACCGTTAGGGCTTAAGCTGTTCCAATAAAAGGTATGATTCCATACTTGAGCTGAATTATTAAATACGCCTGCAGAAGATGTTTTTACGATATCTTCAAGAGACTTACCTTCAAACTCAGTTCCTTCAATTAAACCGTTAAGTTTTACTACGTAAGTATTGTGATGTTTGCCGTAATGAAACTCTAAAGTTTCTTGTGAAATATGTGGTGCTAACGCATCCATAGCATAGGGTAATGCTGGTAATTCAATAGCCATTTTTATCTCCTGAAAAGTAATTAAAATATATATTCGTATAGAATATATTAAAGAATTAGTTTGTTTTTATTATAAACCTTGTAAACTACGCTCATATAAATAAAGCTTACCTAGATTAACATTATATATAGGGATTTACGTTAGTTTTATCAAGGTTTGTAAGCGTTAATTTGTTACTATTTTTGTAAATTTTTTTGTTAAAATTTAAGGCATTGTATAATCGTACTTTGCCATAATAATGCATCTAAGCGAGTCAAAATGTTTATTGCTTAGCACTTCAATTACAGTAGTGCTTTTAGTTTGGGCGCTTAGACCATATAAGTTAATTAAATATAGAGGTTACCATGGATACGATTGAACGTATTAAACAGCAAATTTCAGAAAACTCAATTTTACTTTACATGAAGGGCTCTCCTAAATTGCCAAATTGTGGTTTTTCTTCTCAAGCTTCTCAAGCCCTTATTTCTTGTGAAGAAAAATTTGCTTATGTAGATATATTACAAGACCCAGAAATTAGAGCAGAATTACCAAAATATGCTGATTGGCCCACATTTCCTCAGTTATGGATTGATGGCGAGCTTGTTGGTGGTTGCGATATTATCATTGAGATGTTTCAACAAGGTGAATTACAAACATTGATTAAAGAATCTGCCGCTAAAAATAAAGCAGCTAAAGAAGTTTAATTTTTAAATCAGTATTGATATTTTAATGTTAGACACAATAATGGTTAATGTTAAATAAAAAATTTCACTTTTAGATTTTAAGTCGAATTCTAAATTTCAAACATAAATTAGGAGAAAAGAATGAGTGTATTAGTTGGTCGTCCAGCACCAGATTTTACTGCAGCAGCTGTTTTAGGTAACGGTGAAATTGTTGATAGCTTTACTTTATCAGAAACTATTAAAGGTAAAAAAGCGGTAATATTTTTCTATCCATTAGATTTTACTTTCGTTTGTCCTTCAGAATTAATTGCATTTGATCACCGTTTTGAAGAATTTAAAAGTCGTGGTGTTGAAGTAATCGGTGTTTCTATTGATTCACAGTTTTCACACAATGCATGGAGAAATACACCAGTAAACGAAGGCGGTATTGGTCCAGTACAATACACTTTAGTTGCTGATACTAAGCATTCAATTTGCCAAGCATATGATGTTGAGCATCCAGATGCTGGTGTGGCATTTCGTGGTTCATTCTTAATTGATGAAGAAGGCAATGTACGCCATCAAGTAGTTAACGATTTACCGTTAGGTCGTAATGTAGATGAAATGTTGCGTATGGTAGATGCATTACAGTTTCATCAGGATCACGGTGAAGTTTGTCCTGCAGGCTGGAATAAAGGCGATAAAGGTATGACCGCTTCTACAGACGGTGTAGCTGCGTACTTATCTGATAACGCTGACAAATTATAATATAATCGTTTAGATATTACCTCATAGACGTTATGTTAATATTAAATAAATGCCAATCATGCTAACTGATTGGCATTTTTTATATCTTAATATTTTATATCTCTACTTTATACTCATCGCAATAAACCATTGATCATCTATACTCGTTTAAATAGCCAATGACATCGTTATTTAAGCATTAGAACAACTTGTTATTAAAATTAATAACAACGAATAAATTTTTTTAAACCTATCGAAGAAGCGCTTGAGCTTTATTCCTCAAAAATGACTTCATCGTTAGTACTTTTTATAACGAAGCAACCCTTACAACAAAGTATTGCCTTGAATGACTTACTATAAACATTGACGCTCACGTGCTCTGAAACAAGCATATTGATTGGTAATGTGTATAGAGCCTCATTTTCATAAACAAATGAATGACCTATCCCGAAGTATTTCGCTTAAGCAAAACTCGCTACACGAAGAGAAGTATCTTAATTAGTCACAAGCAAACTCTTTAGTGCAGCAAGTGTCGAAGAATTAAACTCAGCTAAGATTAAAATTGCTTTTTTCAAATATTAGTTAAGTTTATTTTTATCATTTAGCTTAAAAACTTCTAATTACATCATAACTACTTCAATCATTATAAAATTATTACTCTACCAATGAGGCGAGTAATATTTAATTGATCCATTGAATAATATTCATTGCGTTTAGTAAATATTGGTGTTTAAATCCGCGAAAATTATTACTTAGCTATTTTGAGCGGGCTCTTTTATTGATGTTTTATTCTGGCTGTGCTTGAAGTTGTTTGAAGTTGCTTGAGTAATAAAAGTATTTATTAGTTTGATCTTGTAGTAGCACAATTTGATTCAACGTATGTTGTTTTTATTTTATGTTTTAAGTGAATAGTTATTTTATTTTGGTGGGAATTATATTGTGGATAACGATTTTTTATGGATCTTCGTTCTTATTGTAGCAAGTGCATTTTTTGCGGTTGCTGAAATAGCATTAGCTGCTGCTCGTCAGCTTAAATTAAATGTACTTGTTGACGAGGGCAATGAAAACGCAGAGTTAGTGCTTAAACTACAAGCTAAATCAGGATCTTTTTTTGCTGTTGTTCAAATTGCCTTGAATGCGATTGCGATATTAGGGGGGATAATCGGTGAAGCTGCATTTACGCCATTAATTCAAAATTTAATAGCATATTTTTATACCGGAATATATTTACCACAAATCAGCTTTACGCTTTCATTTATATTAGTGACCAGTTTATTTATTTTATTTTCTGATCTTATACCAAAACGTATTGGTATGTCGTTGCCTGAACCTGTTGCTTTACGTGTTGTTAAACCCATGATGTTTTTTGTTATTTTATTAAAGCCGCTGGTGCTATTTTTTAATGGTATTTCGGATGCCATTTTGCGTTTATGTCGAGTGCCAACAGACCGAGTCGAAAATATAACCGCTCAAGATATTGTGGCTATTGTTGATGCGGGTGCTGCTAGTGGGTCTATAGCGTCACAAGAATATAAAATGATTGGTAATGTATTTGAGCTCGAAAACAGAAGTTTAATGTCTGTAATGTCTTTAAGAGACGATATTGTTTATTTTGACATAAATGAATCGACTCAATCTTTAAGTGCTAAAGTCACTAAGCACCCACATAACTACTACTTAGTTTGTAACAATGGGCTTGACTCTATTGTTGGGTTAATTGAGTCAAAAGCGTTACTCAAACAAGTGTTAACAGGTTATGAGGCTAAAATCTTACCTGAAATGATCCATGGTAAGGTAATGTACTTACCCGATTCACTTAGTTTGTCTGAGGCGTTAGAGGCATTTAAATACCAGGCTGAATCTTTTGCAGTAATTTTGAATGAATATTCGTTAGTGGTAGGGATTGTTACATTAAAAGAATTGATTTCGGTTGTTGTAGACGGGTTTGCTGGCGCACAAGATGAGCAGCAAATACTTTCACGTGACAATAATTCATGGTTAATCGATGGTGCAGCCTCTATTATTGATGTGGCAAAAGCTATCAATATCAAAGGTTTTCCTGAACCTGAAAATTATGAAACTTTAGCGGGTTTTATTATGTACAAACTACGCAGGTTACCAGTGCTTACAGACCATGTGATTTATGCCAAGCATAGGTTTGAAGTGATTGATATGCAAAGCTTAAAAGTGACTAAATTGTTAGTTACTAAGTTGCAATAGTCACTACTTGATTAGCGAAACATCATATTTAAAACCGAACCTACATCATGCTCTATTTATTGCCTTTTTAGCTATTACTAAAGTACGCTGGTAATTGCTAAAATTGGTGTTCTTCGTTTTTTTGCTTGCTTAAAATCTATTTAAAACTCAAAGTAACTTTTCTTTCAGGCACTTACTATCAAACCCCTCCCAGAGCAACCTTGCCTTATAGCCATAAATATAGCCAAAAAACTTCTTGTTTAAAAACCCTCGACGCTAAGTTTTTGACATGATGGCATATTAATAACAAGCCTAATTTTAATTCAAGTGATTGATAAATAAATAAAATAATAATGGCATTTTATTTGCTTTAGTTCATGCAGTAAATTTTTATAATTTTTGTCAATAAATTGGCTAGAAATAATAAAAATTATTGGCCCTGACTTTAGAGAATGGACTACTAGTTCATCTGTGAAAAAAGCTATAAAAGAATATTTAAAAGCACAAACAGGCTCTTCCTTGTTTGGTTTTTCAATAGAATCCCAAGATGTGAAAACTATCTTAATTCAGCTTGAAGCCTTAGATATGCTGGAAGTAGAGAACTTAAAGACAATTAAGGGGAACATGAACATCTTCTACAAACTAAAACCAATTGGTTTTAAAATCATGATGCGTGAAAATGTAATCTTAAGATAAAACTCCAAAATCTTTGAGGCGCTCATTGCTTTTTATTCAGCCTAAATCTCTTTAATTTCCAGATCGAACGGGCCGTCTTGGCCATCGGCGGGGATGATCCCGAGAATGCGGACGTCGGATTTATCCATATCGCGGGCCTTTGCGCTGCGGCCAAAGACGGAGGGGGAGTTCGGAGAGATTGATACTCACTTCGGCCCGTTCTCAGACTGGCGTCGCGGGGATATCAGCGCGGTGTGCCACAGAGCGGCTCCAATAGCGCCCCATGTCGAAATAGACCCGAAAGTCATGGAGGCTATTGCGCCGGAGTCGTAACCGCCAAAACCAGCGTCGAGCAGCGCGCACCGACAATTTACCCGCGCGCGGCGCCCCAATAATTATAACTTAGGACGCGAGGCCCCGGAATATACATTTCTTCTAAGTCAATAATCGGAAGCTCTGCGGCATCAAAGAGCGCCGGAATGTCACGCCCGCTATGGCATCCCCCTGCGATTTTTTTCCAGACAGGATCAATCCTTGTTTGCCATTTGCTCACGCGGCTATCCGGCGCTTTGCCATGCTCGCAAAATAGAATCTCACCGCCGGGTTTGACGATACGTTTCATCTCCAAGAGCGCCGCAATAGGGTCAGGAATTGTGCAGAGCGAATAGGTCACGACGACCGTATCAACGAGGTCATCTTCAAGCGGGATGCTCTCCCCTGACAGTCCGATGCGCTCAACCGGGATATCGCAATGTGCGCGTCGATCGGCGCTGCGTGTCCAGATATGATCATCCGGGTCTACGCCAATGATTTTTATAACTTTGGCGGCATCATAATGCGGAAGGTTTTGTCCCGAGCCAATGCCGATTTCCAAAACAGTGCCGCGGGCGCGGGGTATAATTTTCGCGCGCTGTTTTGTAATCGGCCCGATGCCGCAGGCTTTATCCAAGCAGGCCGGCAATATATATTTATTGTAGAATCCCATTTCGCCGCTCCCTGCCCTCGCCGGTCAACATAGTGGCAAACTGCGAGTCTCACAAATCGTAATTTGTGCGCCTTGGGACGGGTCGGAGCTACTGCGCGCTGATCTCTTTGATATCCAGATTGAACGGGCCGTCTTGGCCGTCGGCGAGGATTATGCCGAGAATGCGGACGTCTGAATTATCAAAGGGGCGAGCCTTTACGCTGCGACCGAAAACGGAAGGGGAGAGATCAGATAATTTAATGCTGACTTCCGCCCACTGCCCTGCAGGCGTTTCGGGGATGTCGGCGCGATAAGCGACAGAGCGGCCCCAATGGCGCGCGCCGGTGCGCAGGTTGACCTGATATTTACGGCCATCGCTGCGAATTTTAAATGTCAGCCTATCCGCCGTTTCAAAGGCGCCGGGCTCTATCCACTTACGGATCGAGGAAAAGCCGCCGCCATTTGTATTTATCGTGCCGGAGAAATTCATATAGCCGTCTTTGGACAATATGCCGCCTTCGGACAGCCCGCCCATCACGCCGTCATTGACGACGCGCCAGCTGGCAAAATCTTCGCGGCTGTCAAAATCAATTTTCATCATCGTCGCCTGTGGTGTTGTTGATTGTAGCGTTTGCGCGGAAGCGCCAAGCGCGCCCGCAAGCAGGACGCTGCTAAGGGCCGAGGCGATCAAATATTTATATTTTTGTTTCATGTTAAATAAAAGATTTTTTTTCATAGTTATAATAAGTACTGTTTTAAGTGCAATATGTTTTTTTAGTTGCACAGAAGGGACAGGTGATAATGTCAATGAAGTTAAAGAGGAGTACCCTGAAGTAACAGTTGATGATATAGAGGCTATAATTGAAGAGTCGCGTGAGACTTTTACCAAAGAAGGTAAGCTTGTATATGTATTAAGTTCTGACTACGGAGGGAGTAAAGCAAAAATTAATTTTGGAAAAGGAGACCAACTAGAATTTGAGGTTAACGACAAAATACTTGTTGATGAAATGGGAAGCTGGATTGGGAGAATTGTTGAATTGGAATATTATAAAACAGAGAACGAAGAAGCTCGTAAAT
>ENA-ORXM01002037-ORXM01002037.1-marine-metagenome-genome-assembly--contig:-NODE-2037-length-25298-cov-3.476785_pt1 | contig 25298 bp, 19 predicted proteins | sample MGYA00237867_ERZ511480 | MGnify/ENA primary metagenome ERZ511480 (study PRJEB26309, sample SAMN06266103) | marine metagenome | isolation source: Algal blade | place: United Kingdom:Sidmouth, United... | reverse complement strand
AATGTTGTGCAACTCAATAATCTTGCTTCCTAAACGAGTCATTTTGATGTCCAACATCACTTCATCATCGTCCAAAGAACGCTTGGCTTTTTTTTCTACCTCAAAGAATTTATCAATTCTTGCTTTAGCCTTTGTTCCTCTTGCTTTGGGTTGGCGTCGCATCCAATCCAATTCTTTTCTATATAAATTTTTAGCCTTTTCGGTGGTAGAAGCAAAACTACTTTCACGATCCGCTTTTTTTTCTAAATAATAAGCATAGTTGCCTGTATATTTAAAAATTTGCTGCTGATCCAATTCCAAAATCTGATTGCAAACACTATCTAAAAAGTAACGATCATGCGTTACCATAAAAATCGTTTGTTTTCCTTGTTTTAGATAATCTTCTAGCCATTCAATCATATCCAAATCCAAGTGATTGGTAGGCTCATCCAAAATCAAAAACTCAGGTGCATCAATCAATACTTTTGCTAAGGCAACGCGTTTTTTTTGACCACCAGAAAGCATCTTAATCTTTCGATCCATGTAGTCCACTTTCAACTTGGATAAAATTTGCTTGATTTTGAATTCATAATCCCATGCTTGTAATCGATCCATTGCCGACATAGCTTCTTGCATTGCCTCGATATCACTTGGGTTGAGCAAACTTTTTTCATAAGCAAGAATTGCTTGCATGACAGGATTCTCAGAATTATAAACGGCTTCAAAAACGGTGGCTTCTAAATCTAAGCTTGGATCTTGACTTAGGTAACCAATAGAAATTTTGTGGTGCAGCCAAACGGTTCCAGCACCTGCTTCTTCTTTTTTCATAATAATATCCATCAAAGAAGTCTTTCCTGTGCCATTTTTGGCGATAAATGCAACTCGATCTCCTTGATTGATATAAAATGTAATGTCTTCAAATAAAACCCGTTCTCCAAACGATTTGGAAACTCCCTCTACTGTTAAGTAATTCATAATCTATTTATAACGTTTGCTTGCGAAAAAAGCGCCTTAATAAGGAAACTCCAAAAGTTCTAAAACTATTTCTAAAGTTTCAAGAACAACAAATATAGAACTTATCTATCAATGCCTGTTTGTTTATACCTAAAACTTTAATTGAGTATGAAAATAGACCTGTTAAGTTACAGTATTTTTTAGTGTATTAAAATTAATAAAGTCAAAGTGTAATCAAATTGTTGATTTTGTTTTTAGGTTATTGAATAGCTGTATATTTTTGAATTTAAATTGTTGTTTTTAAATTATTTATGTTGTTTTTTATTTTTTGAATGTCTGTGAAATGGTCAAAAAGTGATTTTTAATAGAGAAACTAAAGCTTACTTTTGTAATCAGATAATGTACAAGTTAGCGTTTTAAGGTTGGGGGATTAATAGTATTAGCTATTGTCTCTTAACCTTTTCTAACTTTAATTTTTTTAATCCAATTATAATAAACAACAAACACAAACAATTATGAAATTAACTACTGTACTATTGAGCCTATTTTTCTTTTTAACTCTAACTTCTTGCGGTGGGGGAGATACAACTGAAAATGCCACTGAAAGCACTCCAAAAGAACAAGCTATGACTTGTAGTAATGTAACGAGTCAGTACGATGAGCAAGAAGGAAAAGAAATCACAATTAAAGCAATTAGTTGGGGAACGAGTAATACGGCAAGTGGTGATATTTATTTAAATTTAGGAGATAAAGCTTTAACTGGTATGCAACAAGCAAAGGTGGTAGCTGTTTTTCCAGCCGATAAAGAGGCAGAAGCAAAAAGTGCTACAAAAGATGCTGAAGTGACTATAAAAGCAACGGTAGGAGAGTCTAAATATGGAGCAATTTATTTGACAAATCCTGTTATACAATAATGGTTCTTACTCTACACCAATAATCTTTTCTACAAGATATTGGCGTAGAGTATTTTATTATTATATTAATCAATTATTACTTAGATACGCTGCTACCCAAGTTTCATTGGGCATCAGAGATACTTCGTGGTCGTGGAGGAATTATATTAGTTTGATTATTAATAAGATGCATATCTTAAAAAAGAAAGACATTATGATACATTTGATTGGGGGTGGCATTATGGTCGCATTGGGGTTGTTTTGTTGGTTTGGAATGGCAAAAGATGCTACCGATGAATCTGCAACAGGATTTGTGAAAGTCTGGAAAGGAATTTTTGGAGTGAAAGGCTATGTAATTACAGCTAAAATATTAGCTATATTTTGCTTGCTTTCTGCTTGTTCAGAGTTTTATAAATTTTTTATGGGAATAGTATAAAAAAATAGAGCATATCAAGTTCTATGTTTAATATTAAGTGCCTACTTTCTATAGTTTGCCTTAGAACTTGAACAGTCAAAAATCACTCAATGAAATGAAATTTTTTGTTGTATTTATTGAGTAGGCTTTGCAGTTTATGTTTACCGTGATAACTTAACTGTAAATGAAAAGAATTAAATAAAATCTGAATTAATAAAATTGAACAATGAATGTAGACCATCTTTGGGATTTGGTATTTGACATCTTTGACGAAAGTATAGACTTCGATACAGGTATTAGAAGGTTAGAGAATAACTATTCAGATACGATATTATTATCAATAGAAGAGGATGGAAAAGACATTATATATATGATTTTTTCGGCATTGGTAAATAAGAAACTCCGTCAAGACTTAAAAGAGCCACTTGATTTTAAGTTACTTGAATGGTTCTTAGATAAAGGAGCAAGTGTCACCAAATTGTATGACTATCAAGTGGTTCATTCTTTTTGTACTGGTGCATACACAAATGATACAATTCCTAATCTAAAAAAAGCAAGTTCTCTTTTGACAATGGCAAAGCATTTAGTAAAAGAACTCAAAAGTTTAGAAGAAGATATGCACCAACAAATGGGAGGTACCTATGTTGGTTTTCAAGAGTTGTACGATGTGCTAAAAACGTACGAAGATATTTAAGTTTAAGAGCCTAAATATCCTTTGTATCAGGATCAAACCAAGTATGGTAAACACTTAATGCCCCAAAATACAATAGAGAAAGAACGGAACCAATTCTAGCAAGGCTAAGTGCTGTTGGTAAGTCATATTTCCATTCTATTAAAACCAATAAGGCAAAGTTACTGACTAAAAATACCACTGTATTTAGAATGTTAAGCTTCATGAATTTCTTAGTACGACTAGGGTATAGGTATTTGATGGGAACAAAATGTAGAATAGCAAAAACTAGTACCATGATAAAATTCCCCATAGGAGATAAGTTAGTCACATAATAAAGATAAAAAGCAACTAAATTCCACAAGACAGGAAAGCCAATAAAGTACATATCTCTAGAAACCATCCCTTCTTTTCCGTAATACAGTGCCGAAACTAATAAGATAATGGCAGCCGACCACATTCTTAATTGCTCAGGAAGCATATAGACACCGCCATCCTCAATAGGAATACCTTTTTTTGTAGCTTGATAAATAATAAAGGCAGGAATAATCGCATAAGTTGCAAAATCAATAACATAATCCATTGTCATTCCAGACACATCGGGTAACACTTCTTTTACATTAAACAATCTAGCAAAACTACCATCAACTCCATCAATTATAACGGTCAAAAAAAGCATGGCAAAAGCCATGAAAAAATCTCCATTGGCAACGGAGACGATACCCCAAAAACCAGCTACAATTCCCGATGCTGTGAAGGCATGAACGCCCCAAGCCGCAGCTTTTTGCCCAAAAGTATATTTTGTTTGTTGTTCCATTGGTGTTTTTTGTTTTGTACAAGCAAAATACAAATATTTGGCAAAATGCAAATTAGAAAACTGGAATTACATTTTTTTATTACTTTTATAGATAATATAAACGTATGCACCTCAATATAAACCAATACCAATGAAAATACCAATAAAAGCATTTGTACCCACTTTTGTAATGATCGGCTTTATGTCGCTAGTCGGATTATATATCTATTTATTTACAGAGAAGGAAGTTTTTTGGGGAGGATTTATTTCCATGCTTTTCTTTTATGGCTTGGTCTTTTTTATGGGAAGTTATATTGCAGCAAAGAAGGGCGATAACAGTAATGACGAAGAAGTGATGTTAGCGGGGCGTTCGATTCCTTTGTGGATTGCAATATTCACGATGAGCGCTACTTGGGTTGGCGGTGGTTATATTAATGGAACCGCAGAGGCAACCTACGGAAGCGGCTTGGTTTGGGTACAGGCACCTTGGGGCTATGCTTTGAGTTTAATTATTGGTGGTTTGTTCTTTGCGAAAAAAATGCGTCGTTATCAATTTAAAACAATGTTGGACCCTTTGGCACAGCGATTTGGTGAAAAAACAGCTGCTTTTTTCTTTTTACCTGCATTGACAGGAGAGATCTTTTGGACGGCTGCAATCTTATCGGCATTGGGCTCTACTTTTGGAGTTGTTTTAGGTCTGGATCTTGAAAGTTCTATTATTTTGTCTGCTATAATAGCGATTGCTTATACCGCTTTGGGTGGACTATGGGCGGTTGCATTAACTGATGTTATTCAGATGATTTTATTGCTAATTGGCTTGTTTATAACCATTCCTTATGCCCTTGATTATGTGGGGGGCTGGGACACGGCTTGGGCAGCTTATCAAGTGAAGTTTGGTGCAGCAGCTTCTTTATTTCCTTCTGAAGAAGCTTTAGGATCTTACTATTGGAATTGGTGGGATTATGCCTTGTTATTAATGTTTGGAGGTATTCCTTGGCAGGTTTATTTTCAACGAGTACTATCTGCAAAAGATGAAAATACAGCGCGAAATTTATCTGTTTTAGCAGGAGTTGTTTGTTTGATTGCAGCAATCCCACCAATTATGATTGGAGTGGTTGGAAGTGTCGCTGATTGGTCAACAATAGGTGGAGTGCCTACGGATAGTTTGCAGGTTTTACCTAGTGTGATGAAGTCAATGACGCCCTCTTTGGTGGCTACCATTGGTTTGGGGGCTGTTGCTGCTGCGGTCATGTCTTCAGCTGATTCTTCTATTTTATCTTCTTCTTCGATGGCTAGTTGGAATGTCTATCGTCCGCTTGTTAATCCTCAAGTAACGTCTGAAAAACTAGCTAAAGTCATTAAATCTTGTATTTGGATTGTTGGAATTGCAGCTACCTTGATAGCACTAAAAGTAGAAAGTATCTATGCCTTGTGGTATTTGTGTAGTGATTTTGTGTATTGTTTGTTGTTCCCCGCTTTGGTTTGTGCCTTGTTTGATCAAAAAGCCAATAAATATGGAGCAATAGCAGGGCTGCTTGTTGCCTCTATTTTGCGCTTTGGTGGAGGAGATACCACTTTGGGAATTCCTACTTTTCTACCTTATCCTATTATAGATGCTTCTGTGGAGATGGTAGATGGTGTTCGAGCGTTGGTTTTATTTCCTTTTCGGACTTTAGCAATGTTATCTGGGTTGTTAAGTATTATGGTGGTTTCCCGATTAACACAAAAACAGGCACCTCCTCATCCTTTAAAAATGGTTAGAAATAGCGATCCTGCTCTTGACCTAGGCGAACATTTAAGCAATTAATTTGTTAAAAGAAAAACCTAAGTTAAAAAGAAAAAAGAAGTATAAAATATGAGTGATTACAAAACAATTGTTTTGGGAGCAACGACGAAACCTACTCGTTATGCTTATCTTGCAACACAGCGTTTGTTGGACAATAATATAGAAGTTATTCCTGTTGGCATTAGAAAGGGGGCTGCTGCTGGTATCCCCATTCGGAATGATTTACCAAAAATAGAAAATGTACACACGATTACACTCTACTTAAATCCACAAGTTCAAAAGGAGTATTACGATTATATTTTAAGCTTAAAACCTCAGCGAATTATTTTTAATCCAGGCACCGAGAATACAGAATTGTATGGTATTCTGAAACGAGAATTACCAAATACTAGAATAGAGGTGGCTTGTACTTTGGTCTTGTTGTCTATTGATAATTATAAAAGCTAATAATAGATTATTGGATCGCCCCAGGTTTATTAGACAATTTTTATAAAAGATAAACTTCCTAGTTGAATTAGAAAATTCATAAAAAATCCCTATTTTTAAAACTTAGATGTTATTTAATAGAAAATGATTTTTATGTTTTTTATAAAAAAACTAAACCTCGTATAAGCAGCACGGCTAAATAAGGGTAGTGCTCATGAACGTAGTGACCGCGCAGCTAACTAAACAACTCCACAAATTAAAAGCGATAGTGCTCACGAACTCTAAACAAAGTGCTCATGAGTGTAACGAATAAGTAAGTATTAATATTAAAAACCTACAGAAAAAACAGTAAATACTATGGCAAAAATACTAATTATAGACGATGAACCAAGTATCCGAAGTGTCTTGAGAGATATTTTGGAAATGGAAAATTATGATGTGGAAGAGGCTAAAGATGGTATTGATGCTTTGTCAAAGGTAAAGAAAACCAAATTTGATGCAGCAATTTGTGATATTAAAATGCCTAAAATGGATGGCATGGAATTGTTGGAACGTATTAATATTTTGAGTCCTGATACGCCTGTTATTATGATTTCTGGACATGGAAACATTGAAACAGCAGTAGAAGCTGTAAAAAAAGGTGCCTTTGATTATATTTCTAAACCACCAGATTTGAATCGCTTGCTAATTACTATTCGCAATGCATTAGACAAATCTTCTTTGGTGCAAGAAACCAAGGTTCTAAAGAAAAAAATTAAAAAAAGTGGTGGGGTACAAACCATCATTGGGGAGTCAGAAGGAATTGATAAAATTAAGGCAACTATTGACCGTGTTGCGCCAACAGATGCTCGTGTTTTGGTTACGGGGCCTAATGGTACGGGAAAAGAGTTGGTGGCTCGTTGGATTCACGAAAAAAGTGAACGCGCTCAGAATCAAATTGTAGAAGTAAACTGTGCAGCAATTCCTGCAGAATTGATTGAAAGTGAATTGTTCGGTCACGAGAAAGGTTCCTTTACCTCAGCGCACAAACAGCGTATTGGTAAATTTGAACAAGCACATGGTGGTACTCTTTTTCTAGATGAGATTGGTGATATGAGCCTTTCTGCACAAGCTAAAGTATTGCGTGCCTTGCAAGAGGGAAGAATTACTCGTGTTGGGGGAGACAAAGATATCAAGGTTGATGTGCGTGTCATTGCTGCAACGAACAAAGATCTACGCAAAGAAATTGATGCAAAACGTTTTAGAGAAGATTTGTATCATCGTTTGGCGGTTATTATTATCCAAGTACCTTCTTTGAATGATAGAAAGGCAGATATTCCATTATTGGTGGATCATTTTATTGAATCTGTTTGTAATGAATATGGTCGCCCCAAAAAGGAAATTGAGGAAGGAGCTATTCAGTTGCTTCAAGAGGTAGATTGGACTGGAAATATTAGAGAGTTACGAAATGTAATTGAACGTTTGATTATTTTGAGTGAACAGAATATTACACGGGCGGATGTAGAAAGTTTTGTCTTGCCAACAATGAAACGCCACGATCAATTAAAAGCACTTTTTGATAAATTTGAGAACGAAGCAGCTGTACAGAAATTTGTAGCTGGGGAGTATCAAAAATATAGTAATCGTAAAGAGAATGTTTAAGAGAAAATTGTGAAATAATAAAATCAGAAAAGGTTTATCTTTAGAGATAGACCTTTTTTTTTGCGAAAATTTGCGATTGTTTATTTTGAGAAAATAGACGGATTGAATTAAGAACCAAACTATGAAAGTATTGTATTAAAAGAATTAATACTCCGTTGATTTTTTAGTTTTTCTATGAAAAATATAAAAAAACATCTTGCATTAGTTTGATTATCAGTTTTTTATCATTTTGATTAATGGAAATTAATTATACTGATAATCAACCTAATACGATTTTTTAACGGAGTAGTAAAGAATTACACGCTCATATTATTTAATGAAGTAAGATAAACGGCGTAATTGTTTTTTGAGGAATTTTAATTTTTGTACTTGTCATGACAAGGTAGAAATTCTATTTTGATGTTTATTTACACTAATAAACGAATTGTGATATGAAAATGTTTCTACTCTTTATTCTTACTCTAGTTTATAATACACTTTGGTCGCAAAATGTTTCTACTTTTTTTAATTCCAATAATGGTCAACGCGTGGATGATGCACTTTTGCTTGATGCCCAAGGAAATATTTATGGTTCACATTATCAAGGTGCCAATGTATATAAAATTACTCCTGCTGGTGTGGCAAGTGCTGTTGTGACAAATTTGAATACCCCAAATGGTTTGGCTTTTGACTCACAAGGCAATCTCTTTGTTTGTGATAATATAGGTAATCGAGTATATAAGTACAGTTCAACCTTTGTTCCTTTGGATACAATTGTTTTATCTAGTCCATCAGGAATTATTAAATCAATTAATAGCGATACAATGATTGTGACGACTTATACAGGGCATAAGTTGTTAAAATTAGCACCAGATGGAAGCTTGATTCCTTTTCATATGGGCGCACCTTTAAATGGACCTGTTGGATTGACATATGATGATAATGGACAGTTATATGTGGGCAATTTTGGTGATCGAAAAATTTATAAAGTATTGGAAGATTCCTTGGATTATGTAGCGACTGTTCCTGGCGGTTCTTTTTTAGGGTTTATAACCTATGCACAGGGAGCTATATGGGGAACTACTTTTAATCAGCATAAGATTTATAAAGTTATTCCATCAGTAATTGATAGCGTGGTCTTATATACAGGTTTGGTAAAAGGATCAGTAGACGGTTCAATTAGCCAAGCAAGATTTGATCAGCCTAATGGTATTTTGGCTACTCCATCAGGAGATACAATTTATATATCCGATTTTGGTACAGGACGGATACGAATGATAACAGGGATTACTTTAGATAATTATTTAATTCCAGAAACTCAAAAAGCGCATTTGGTTTACCCCAACCCAACCAAAGATAAAACAACAGTTTTAATAGAGAAGGACTTTTCTTCTATTCATTTAAAAGTAGTGAATACGATGGGGCAAACAATGTTAGCAAAACTAGAAGTAGAGGGGCAACGTTATACCTTCGATTTAGTGGATTTAGTAGCAGGGGCGTACTATATTTTAATTACAATAGATGGAGAAACAGAAGCAGTTCCAATTGTTAAAGAATAGTTGATTCCATTTTCTCATAAAATCAACCAAATAATCAGAAATGGATAAAGCCCTAATTTCCAAATAATCAGTGTAAAACCCAAATAATAAAGTGCCTCTTAAAGCTGTTTTATTATTCCATTTTTCGTGTAGTTTCGTCAAACACATTAACACCTAAGAACGAGACTATGCCTAATTTAATTTACCTAATTATCATCTTATTGGGAACCAGCCCAATAATAGCCACCCCTATTGTTATTACAGAAATTCATCACAGCCCAGTTGATGGAAACCTTAACTTAGAATTTATAGAGTTACACAATCGAAGTGAGGCAGCTATCTCGCTTTCTAATTGGCAATTGACCAAGGGGATTCAGTATACTTTTCCCAAAGGAACCGTTTTGGAGAAAGATGCCTATTTGGTCGTTGCCAAAGATGTAAATAGAATGATTAGTTATTACAAACTCAAACCTAATCAGCTTGTTCTGGGACCATTCAAAGGGCGTTTAGATGGAGATGGAGAGTGTCTAGTTTTGAAAGATGGGGCAAGGAAAGAAGTAGATCGAGTGAATTATAAAGACAAAAAAAATTGGCCTTATTGTAAAGGAGAGAAAAAACCTTCTTTACAGTTGATTAACCCTAAGTTTGACAATCGGATTGGGCAGTATTGGGAAACAGCTTTGCCTAACCCTTGCTCTGTGAATCGTACCGTTTTTACCAATCATTTATTACCTATTATTAAGCATGTTGACCAATATCCCAAAGCACCTCAATCACAGGAGATGGTTACGATTGTTGCCAATGTCCGAAATGCAGAACAGGTGGAGTTGTGGTATCAAATTGTAGCTCCAGGAAAATACATTGCTCTGAGCGATTCGGTCTATCAGACAAACTGGTTGGCTTTGACAATGAAGGATGATGGGGAAGGTGGAGATCGCATTGCCAAAGATAGAATTTACACCCTTCAATTACCAATTCATTTACAGCAGCATAGACATTTGATTCGATATAAAATTATTGCAAAAGGAGATAGTACAAGTGTTGCTCCTAGACAAAGTCATCCACAGCCTAATTTTGCTTATTATACTTATGATAATATACCAGATTATAAAGGCTATAGTTTTGATTCTTTGAATAAATTACCTGTTTGCCAATTGATTGCAAAAGCAGAAGATGTACAGTATTTAATTTATGAGTATAAAAAAAGAGCGTATGAAACAACTGGAACAGTAGTTTACAATGGTGTTGTTTATGATCATATTGGTTATCGAAGTAGAGGGTATAATAATCGACATAGTCGAGTGAAACGAAACCTAAAATTTAATTTCCATAGCAATCAAAAAATAGAAGTCCTAAAGAGTGAAGGGGGGGCTTATTCAACTCGACGGAATAAACTGGTTTTGTCAGGCGGCTGGTTGTTGGGGAATCCGAATACACATGGATTGTCAGAATCTGTGTTGTATCGGTTGTTTAATTTGCAAGGAGCTAGTTCAAGTTATGCAGATTATATGCATCTGAGAGTAGTTAAACAGGTAGAGGAATCGGATAGTTTGACTGGAGATTTTTGGGGTTTGTACTTGATGTTGGAGAATTATGATGGGGATTTTTTGGAAACACATGATTTACCCGATGCCAATATTTATTCCTACAAACCTTTTAAAATAAGGCATCAATCGCATAAAAATGTGACAGAACAACAGCGAAACTATATACACTGGGATAGCAGTTGTTATCAAATACATCCAATAGAATGGTGGACAAAAACGGTGGACTGGGAAAATTATTTAGGCTTTTTAGTTACAAACGAACTTGTTGCTAATAAAGAATCAGGTTACCGAAAACAACATTGGTGGACAGAGTATCAACACCCTCAAAAAGGTTGGCAATTTTTCCCTTGGGATGTGGATAAAACGTGGACGAGTTCTCAGATCAAGAGTACTATTTCTTCAGGTATTTTCGAACAAGCGTTTCAACACAAAAAATTAGAACAAGCGTACAAGAATCAGTTGCGTTCTGTATTGGATTTATTGTTTAATGAAGAGCAATTATATCAATTGATAGAAGAACAAGCTTCAGCAATTTATCAACCCCATTTGGGGCATTCCTTTGTGGATCTGGATAAATTGCGTTGGGGACAGGATTATGAAGGCGGTTTTGAAACGCAGATAACAGCCTTAAAACGTTTTGTAAAAAGAAGGCGAGCCTATATCCTCAAAAATATCTTAAACGATAGTATCCCTAAAATGCCTAAAATTTTGTATAGAGGAACGGCTCAGTTTAGGGTAGATTCGCTAGCGTTTAAAGCTTATAATTTTAATAAACAAACTACTCAAACCATTCAATGGCATATCTCTGAGGTTAATAAAAACACTAAAATAGTATCTTCGAAAACAGATCCTAAAATCTATGAAATTGTGACCACTTGGAAGAGAGAATTTGGAGCACCATTTAGTGCCACACTTTCCCTTCCATTGGGAGCAGTTCAACCTAACAAAAAATACCGAATTAGGGTTCGTGTTCAAGATACGACAGGATATTATAGCCATTGGTCAGCGCCTATTGAGTTTGTTCCTCATAAAGTAGTGAAAAAATATGGCGCAGCACTAGTGATTAACGAATTACTGTTTCAATCCAAAGATGGTTTAGAGTTTATTGAAATTTATAATCCCAGTTCTAGTGCGATTCATTTGGGACATTTTAAATTCAGTAGAGGAATACATTTTGAATTTCCAGAGGATGCAGCTATAGCAGCAGCAGGGTATTGTGTGTTAACGAATAAACCAAGTTTGTTTTACCAAAAATACGGCTTTAAAGCCAATGGCATTTATCAAGGAAAATTATCTAATGAAGGAGAAAAATTAATGTTGTTTAATGCCTTTGATGAACTGATAGACAGTGTCCATTATACAACCAATTTGGAAGGTGAAGCCAATGCCTGTACCGCTTTAGAATTGGTTTATGCGAATGCAGATAATTCTGTAACAAAAAATTGGACTTGCGCTATAAATATTCAAGGTACACCAGGACAAATTAATTCCGTTTTCTCTGAAGAAGTCGCTTGGTCGCTGAGCTATTGGCTTGCTTTTTTTAGCTTGTTATTGGGGGGGATGGGCTACAGAGTTTGGAAGAGGCGACCGTTTGAGATTCAATAACTTGTATGATGTATTGATGTTAAAAATAGAGATGATTATTAGTAACGACTCAATTCAATGAATTTAAGGAAAATGATGAATGAAAGAATTATGATGTTGTTTCAATGAATATTTTTGTAGAAATAGAGAATGGGGAATGTATTGTGAAAAGTACTCGATCTGGTTCTTGTTTTAATCGTTGGATTTTGCCATGTACCTTCAAAAGCCTGACTTTTCAGTTAGAAGTTCTTGGAAAAGATGGAATAACTCCAGTTGAAACGCCTTATTTGTTTGTAAAAGAAATTTGAAAAGAATCCTTACGTAATACGGAGTTAAATAGCAGTTCTATGATTAAACAACATCCGAAACTACGCTCCAAATAACCGCAATCCAATCAGAATTAGCGATGTTCTTAATGGATTTAATCTCATGATCCAAAGCTATTTTTTCTTTCTGAAATTTATCTAAAGAAATGTATATTTTTTTTTCTTTTAAAGCTTCTATCTTTTTTGCAATTTTTAAGTAATTAAAATAAACTTCCTTACGATATTCAGAGAGTTGTTTGTTTCGCTTAACATAAATTCTAAAAGCTTGAACCAAAGAACTAAAGGCTTCCGATTCACCCAATTCATAATAAATTTTGAGTTGAATATCTTTTGCCCCTAAATGATAAGTAAGTTCTGTGAAATTTACATCATTCAAAGCTCTTAGTGCCTTGGTATACTGCTTGGTAGCATAGTAGAAGGCTGCTAAATTATAAATAAAGGCATTCTCTCGGACAGAAGTTTTGAGCGCACGTTTGTTCTTATGAATAAAGGCTTCTGTCCAGTCATAATCCTTGGTTCTAACTCCAGCAGTAACGATGTTTTTATAGTCTTGTTCACTCAAATAACCATCTTTTAACAAGGTTCCTAACTCCAATTGCACCTTATACAAATCTAAAAACTCTTGATAATAGTTGCTTTGTCCACTATTGATTTTTCGGATGCAGTAATTTTCAGCATAATCGTACATAGATTTAGCTTCTTCAGTGGTTAATAGGGGGGCTTCTTCTAATAAGGCATTTTTAAGAACATAATAATAAGACGCTTCCTTTTCGGTTAGCATTTGATGTACTTTGTAGTAAAGGCTAATAATCGGATAAGCAGCATATCGAGTTAAATTTTGTTCTAAATAATGCATCAAGTCTGGCATTAAATGACAATCATAATCTGCTTTGATGATACTACTTCGACTAAGCATATCACAAGCTATTTTTAACTTAGAAGACAAATAAAATAGGTCTAAATGATTACTTTTAAGTTGCACATTATCATCTAAAGCACTGCTACTCTGTTCCAAAAATAGTGCATCTAATTCATTGAAAAAGGCATACTGTTCTAAATAAAGCTGACTCTCTGGAATACGAGTTTTGTTTTCAATGGTTTTGAATTGGCGAATACTTGCAATTACCTGCTTTTTTAAACCTCTTTTTCGCAAGGCTTTAATGGTGTAAGATTTGGACTGTAATTCATTTTTTTCCTGTTCCAAATAAGCTAAAAAATCGCAAACTAATTCTAATAAATAAGAAGTGATATGATAAAAGTGCTTAGTGTTTTGTTCGAAGCCTAAAGCATTGATAACTATCTTTTTTTGTAATTTAGAATGCTCAAAATTAGGAGCAAAAGCAATTAAATACTCAAACAATTTTAAGACATCTTGATGCTTATTAAAAAAGGGAGATTGTATGTATTTTTCAAGCCGATTGAGTTCACGGACATCTAACTGTTTAAAAATTTGAATTAATTTACTTTTCACCATGATAAAAATCCTATATTTTGAAAAATAAAAAGCTTTTATGAACACTAATCGCTTTTATTTATACAATTATAAAAAATAAAAATCTGAAAAATGTAATTTTTTGTATTTTTTTGCTACTACTACAACAACTATATTTGTAAAGTGGAAAAAGGACAACACTTAAATCCTCCAACACATCCTCCTATTTTATTTTAGCAAATAATATAATACAAATGAAAACTCTCTTACACACTTTTATTCTATTTGTTGGTTTTGTACTGACACCCCACTTTGCTCAAGCGACACATTATGGTGGTGGAGAAATTAATTATAGATGTATTGGTTTTAGCCAATATGAGGTAACAATTACTTATTATGAAGATTGTGATGTTAACTTTACACCAATATCTAGTACAGGTTTATTTTATGAATCTACTAGTTGCGGAATGGCTCCATCAACCGTCTATATTCCTATAGATACATTTTATGATGTAAGTCCTCTTTGTTTGGCGGCAGCAGCAGCTTCTTCCTGTAATGGAGGAAGCCTTCCAGGAGTTCGAAAAATAATTTATCTAGATACCTTAACTTTACCCGCTAATTGTGCAGATTGGGAGTTTTATACAGAAACGTGCTGTCGAAATGCAGCAACTGTGAATTTAGACAACTCAACCAATCAGTGGATTTCAATAGAAGCAGGACTAAATAACCTCGCTTATCTTTGCAATTCAAATCCACGTTTTGAAAATATAGCTACTGGTTTTGCACAATTAGGACAGCCTTTTTTCTATGATCCAAGAGCGATTGACGATGATGGCGATGAATTGAGATTTAGACTAGTCTCTGCATTGGGACAGCATAATACACCACTTGTCTATGTAGCAGGTTTGTCAGGAACACAACCTGTTTATGAACCCTTTATAATGGATAGTTTAACAGGAAGGTTTACCTATACACCAACCATAACGGTTGGAGATTTTGTCGTAACCTATTTAGTAGATGAATATAGATATGGAAATTGGATTGGTTCTACTCAACGAGAAGTACGAATTGTCGTTATAAATGATGCTGGAACGGTTAACAATATAGCTCCAACAAGCACTTTGGGGAATATTACAGGTGGTTTTCAACAAGGAAATACCATTACAATTTGTTCTGGTCAAGCCCTTAGTTTTGATTTTACAGTAACGGATCCAGATGTAGGAGATACACTTCAAATTTTAGATTACGATGTCTATAACAAATGTCCTGGTGCCACCTTTACAACGACAGGTGTAAATCCTGTTGTTGGTACCTTTAACTGGACACCACAAGGCGGAGGCATCTATAAAGTAGGTTTGGTGACACAAGATGTTAAATGCCCTATTATTGGTAGTCATCAATTTACAGAAATTACCATTATAGTGCAAAATTCAGACGTTATTATGGGACAGAGCGACCAGTTTCTATGTTCTAGTCCAAGTATAACTTTAGATGCCTACGGAACTTTTGGCAGCTACCTTTGGAGTACGGGCGATACGACACCTTCTATCACTGTGACAACAGCAGGCGTATATAGCGTTAGTGTGAATGGGGCTTGTGGCCCTTCAACAGGCTCCACTGAAATTTTTGATTATCCAGAAGTCGTAATTAATGGTGGGAGTAGCGATACAACTATTTTGCTAGGAGACAGTTTGTCTTTACTAGCTAGTCTAGGAAATGGTTTGACTTCTGATTTGTTTTTTAGAAAAGATACAGCATATTTTATACCCCCAAGTTCCATTGCAGTTGTAGATTTGCCTGTTAGTAACATTTTTCCAACACAAATAGATTCGACAACTGTTGTTGAAGTTTGTGTCGATATATTACAATTAGCAGGTGCTATCGAGCTTTATTTGATTGCTCCTAATGGTGCTATGCTAGAGTTGAGTAAAGACAATGGTGGTTTTGCAAGTTTTAATAATTCTTGTTTTTCTATCCATGCAACAGATTTGATTACCAATTATAATAATGGCAACATTTACAACGGCTCTAATCTTCCACCAGATTCAAGTTTCATACCTCAAGGAGATTGGCAAAACTTATATGGAGGACAAACTTCGAGTTTGTGGCAATTAGCGATTCGTCAGAACTCAACGAGCTTTCCTAGTCAACTGAATTATTTTTCCATGCAATTTGGAGGAGGTTATGACTATACTTGGAGTTCTTTAGACAGTAGCTTATCTTGTATCAACTGTCCAAACCCTACGGTTTCACCAGATACAACCACTTCTTATATTGTAGAAATGACCGACGGGGCAGGATGTACCAGTTATGATACCCTTACTGTAATGATTGGAAGACCAGATCCAATTGATACGATTTACATTAATGCAGAGCAGGATTCTATTGTAGTAGCTTGTGTAAGCCTTCCTAGTTTTATGGGACCAATTACCTTCAAAGACATTATTTCTGTACCTATGAATGGAACCTTTGGTTATGGTATACCAGTTCCTTTACCAGATCATTGTATCGACTATGAAGGTTTTGTGAGCAACGTTTCAGATACTTTTATGCTTGCATTTTGTGATAATGCAGGAGTTTGTGATACGAATGTTTTTATTGCTACTGTTGGTTCTTGTGTTTGGGCAGGAGATACAGATACCAGTCAAACGGTTAATAATTTTGATCTGTTGCCAATCGGATTAGGTTATGGAGAAGTAGATTACGTGCGTGCTAATGCAGATTTATTATTTGATTGTGAACCCAACAGAGATTGGACAAATAGTACTCCTTTGACGAATGTAAACTATAAACATAGTGATTGTGATGGCAATGGAATTGTAAATGCAGATGATACGATGGCAATTGCTATGAACTGGGGATAATTTTATGTTAAGAGTGGAGGAGCTGCTGCTAACGGTATCCCACTATATACAGATTATTATCAAACGATAGAAGGAGCAACGATACAAGTTCCAATTATATTAGGTGATTCTCTGAATCCTGTAGATAGTGCTTATGGACTTGCTTTTACGATTAATTACGATCCCACTTTAGTAGATACAAATTCTGTTTCTGTTAACTTTATCAATTCATGGTTTGGGCAAATTAATAATGATATGATTTCCGTATCTAAGGATTTTTATACACCAGGTCAAATACAAGTAGGTCTGACTAGAATCGACCATACTTATCGAAGTGGCATGGGACAAATTGGCGCGATTCAACTAACTATTAAAGATGATATTATTAAGAAGTCAGCCAATACACATCTGAATATGTTTATTGATAATGTACGCCTAATTACGGACCAAGAAGTTGAAATTTCAACGGTACCTGTTTATACTTACGTTTTGATTGTAGATACAACAACTATTACTAGTACTGGACAAATTGAAAATGCAGAAAGTTTAATGCTTTATCCAAATCCAGCGAGCTCAACAGTGCACTTAGCAAGCTCAGAGAGTACACTTCAACAAGTAGAAGTATTCAATGTGGCAGGACAACGATTGATGCATAGAAGAATGCAGTCTAATCAGTATACGATTTCTGTAGCCAATTGGAGTGAAGGCGTCTATTTGTTAAGAGTCCAAACGGATAAGGGATTGCATCAAAAACGAATGATCGTTCGACGATAAAATATAAGAATACTTTTAAGGTAAATGTTAAAGTCATCTGCAAGTTATTTGTAGATGGCTTTTTTTTAATTGTTATTGTTTAAACTCTTATGTTTAGTTGCTTAACAAAGAGAAATAATTTATTCTTAACAAAGGCTCCTCCCAAAGAGCTATCGCACATTGAAATAGATAAAAATAACTTGGGAGTTATTTAGAGGTGTGTTTAACAACAACCTCCTCCATCATAGAAGTAGGTAGACTCAGAGATATAGATATCATTACGATCTAAATCTTGTAGAGCTTGAGCTGTTTTGTCGCAAATAGCAATAGGTTGATTTTGAAGTAAAGTATGTCCTTTTTGGTCATCAAAAAAGTCATCATCGCCATAATAGATAGCAGTTTTTCCTGTAAACACACAAGGACCATCTTCTGGCATAGGATCTTTTATGGCACAAACCTCTACACTTTCAATGTAAATTAACTCATCTGTAGCATAGTTTTTGGGATCTAAGATACGGTAAGGACGTTTTGCACGAACCTCGACAGTTCCAAAACCTACACTAGTAATCATATCAATATATGCTTTTAGTGGAATAGAACCACTTAGACATAAAGCCCTTAGACGATCATCGTTTCTCAATTCTTCTGGCATATCTTGCTCGCAAGTAGGATCAGACATGACTAAACGACCATAAGGTTTTAAAGTACGATACACCTCTTCTAATGCTTTTTTTAGATCGTCTAATTTGAAAATATTAAACAGACAATTTTGTGCAGCAATATCAATAGAGGCATCTTCAACAGGTAGATTTAGCGCATCTCCTTTTTTTAGATCAACAAATTCTGATTTAAACCAAGGGTTTAATGCTTCTGCTTCCTTAAAGTTTTGACGAGAAGCAGTTAACATTTCGTCTACCACATCTACACCAACAACTCCAGATTTTTGGCGACTGAAATAAGAGAATTGTAGTAATTCCATTCCTCCTCCAACACCAACGTATAGAATTTTGGGATTGTTGACTAAATCTCTTGGGTTTACAGTGCTTCCACAACCGTAGTTCATCTCCAACATGATTTTGGGAATATCTAAACCTGGTAACTGCCAAATAGGAGTTGTTGTACAACATAAACCTACATCAGGCGTCTCTGCAGCTTGTTTATAAACATCCTTAGTAGTTTCTAAATAAACTTTTTCCATAACCGTTAATAACTTTTACTACTTTATAAAGTAGTGTGGTAAAACAAATATATACTGAAATTTATTCTTTAATTCTGTTAATTCATTGGGGGCTAAAATAAGAACTACTAAACTATTTATTTCTAGTTAATTACTTAAAATGTAAAAGATGAACAGATTCAGATATTTGAGAAATAAGTAACAAAATTACTATAAAAAAAATGAGTTGCACCATTATAAACACATTTTATGGTAAAAAAATGATTGTTTGGCAAACCTTGTTCATTACTTAACTTACAAACATAATTTATCAAGCAAGGAAATAAATTATACAGATTTTTAATCGAATGAGCATTTTTTAGTGAGAGTAGACCTCAATGTACGGTGCTCCCAAACGTTGGACAGCATTTAGCAGAGTTTAAAGTGGAGTACTCCCCGTTTTGGATGGAATAGAGCAAGAGATCTATCTGTTAAAAATTATAACGGATAAAAAATAGATAACTCAAAAAGTAGTCATTACTCGTTAAGTCCACTAGTGCACTTTTCGCCCCTTCCACTCATAACGTTTACTTATCTTCCCTAAAAGCCCTACAACAACAATATACCACCAGTGAAAGAATAAAGAGGGGATAAATGCACGCATTAGTTTAGGGCGGTCAAAAAATAGGGTCATCATTCCCAAGAAGAAGAAATCAGCAAAACCTTTGGCTATAAACTTAAAGAGAAACCAAAAGAGGAATAAGTAATCGTAAGGAATTAAAATAAGATCAATAAACATACTGAAACACAAGATCCAAACAATAGCAAGAATGGCTAATGTTTGCCAATTGGTGTAAGCACTAGATTTAGACGCCCAACGTATACGTTGTTGCAAGAAAGTTTTGATGGTTGGTTTTGGCTGTGTAAGAGTTTGTGCTTGACGGTTTTTTAGATAAGCAATTTGAGCAGGATACTTTGCATCAATTTTTTGCATCAACAGCATATCATCTCCTGAGGCTAAGTGATCGATTCCTTCAAAGCCATCTACCGCTTCAAATGCCGTTCGCTCATAGGCTAAATTGGCACCATTACACAGGTTCATAAATTTGCCTTTAATTCCTGCACCAGCTACTGCCATCATACCCATAAAATCTAAGGTCTGGAATAATTCAAAAATAGAATTTTCTTGATGAAAAGAAACTGGGGCGGCAATTAGTTTGGGTTGATATTCTTCATAATAACTAACTAAATATTTCAGCCAATCTTTTTTCATGACACAATCGGCATCCGTTGTCACAATTAAACGACCTTTAGATTGCTCTATCGCCATTTGAATGGCTTGTTTTTTTCCAGTCTTTGCTTTAGGTAAATGTAATAGATGCAAATGTTTTTCTTGGAAAGAATTGACAATAGTAGTTGTTTCATCTTCTGAATGGTCGTTTACAACCAAAACTTCTAATAATGTAGTTGGATATGTTTGTGCTAGAACAGCTTCTAGACAATCTTTGATGTTATCCGCTTCATTTCTTGCTGCAATAATGAGAGTTACTGTCGTTTGAAAGGATTTGGAGGAAGGAATGTCCCACTCCTCTACGAGATTCCAGTAATATATATATATTAGAATGATAACTAAGTAGCATAAAATGAGTGCAATAGAAAATATAGAGTAGGTGATGAACATGGACAAGAAAATCAAATTTTTTATAAAAAATTAGGTAAAAATTAACAAAAGCACTACTTTGAGAAAATAGACGAACAGCTAACTAAGATAAGAATGAAATTTTATGGAGGTATTATAAATCATAATCCATTAATTTTTTGTTTTCTAATAAACCATTAATAAGGTTTATTCTAAACAAAAGTATTTTTAAGCAACAAAAGAAATATTTAAAAGTATTTTTTGTGATAAGTGGAAAATGAAATTTAGACTGTTTGTTTATTGGGGATCAACAAACTGTTAGTAATCAAAGGCTTATTGTGATAGGTGAGCTTCTTACTAAAAAAAGAACGCTCAAAATAAAGTAGAGTATGAAGAGATTATTTATGCTTACCCTATTGTCTTCTATATTTTTTTCTTTTAAAGGTCAAACTCAAGACGATTCTTACAACAGAGACGCTATTCAGTTAGCAGCTCGTTTAGTGGCTAGTCAGTCTACTGGTGAAATTTCTGAACACCTTATTTATTCTATTGAAGATGCTTTAATAGCAGTAGCTCAAAGCCCTTATGTTGCAGCTAATGCAGTAGCGCATAGATATGATATTCATACTAGTCCAACGGCAAATATTTCAAACGCGCGTATTATTTTGGGAAAAGAAGCTGCATGGAGTCAAGATATTTCTGACAATCCTATCCAAAAAATCTTACCTAATTACAAGTTTACTTTAGAGGTAATAGAATCAACAGATGCTTATGTTGTTCTGAATCTTTCTAGCAAAAGGGCAATTAACATGAAATTTATTGCCAACCAAATCTCTTATTTAGAAAATGTATGGATGGTAGAATTACCAACAGCATCTCTAAACAAAGATGATATTCGACTAAAAGAAATCGAAGGTGGGTATCTTCTTACCTATGTTTATCATACCGGAAATTGTGACGCTACTTGTGGAGAAACGCACTATTGGAATTTTGAAGTAGAACACAATGGAAACGTAAAATTTTTGGGAGAACATGGAGTAGATTTAGCTGTAAATTCTTATGATACAGAAGAAAACTTCTTTACCCTATTGGACGAGCTAAGACCTTAATGAAGGTCTGATTTAAGAAACTCTATGAATGTACCAACACTTTATGTGCTTCAGTTTTTAATACATTATGGATTACATTTTTTAGCTCCAGGACTTATTGCGTATGTTTTTTTTAGGAAAAACTGGAAAACAGCCTGGTTCTTAATGGCATCAACAATACTGGTTGATTTAGACCATTTATTAGCAAGTCCTGTATTTGACCCCAATAGATGTAGTATTGGTTTTCACCCTCTACATACGGCACCAGCTATGGTTGTTTATGCTATCATGCTTTGCTTTCCAAAAACTAGAATCATTGGTTTGGGTTTGTTGTTTCATATGCTAACAGATTATCAAGATTGTATTTGGAATGCTTATATTCGCTCTTTATCTATTATTAATACTCCGTTGATTTTTTAGTTTTCCTATAAAAAATATAGAAAAGCATCTTGCATTAGTTTGATTATCAGTTTTTTATAACTTTGGTTAATAGGAATGGATTATGCTGATAATCAACTGTGAAGCACTCATGCAATAAATTAATACGATTTTTTAACGGAGTAATGTATTATAAAATAACAAAACATGAATCAAGTCTGGGTAAAAAAATCACAAGACAAATTAAAAGAAGAAGTTTTTAAAGCATTAGAGGAAAATGTATCCTACATAGATAAATCTATATTAGGTGTACCTGCATCTTATTTGAATGATAAAGTATTTAACCAAGATGTTGCATTTCTAAAAGATGCCCCTTTTTTAAGTGCATTAGTACAGAATCCTAATCATATAGGTTGCCATACCTTGGGCAAGTCAGAATCTTTTTTTACAGGGACGCATGCTATTGAAAAGGAACTGATAGAAATCTGTGCTGTAGATATTCTGAAAGGAGAAGCAGGCGCGCAAGATGGTTATATTGCATCAGGAGGAACTGAAGCAAACATTCAAGCTATATGGATTTATAGAAACTATTTTCAGCAAAAACTAAATGCCCAACAAAATGAAATTGCTATAATCTGTAGTGAAGATAGTCATTATTCTATGGATAAAGCTTCAAATTTGTTATCGGTAGCCTTGTATAAGTTTTTAGTAAATCCAGAAGATCGAACCGTTGAGAAAGAGCTTTTGAAAAAAACAATAGCTTTAGCTAAAGCTGATGGTAAAAAGTATTTCATTTTTGTGGCGAACATGATGACAACGATGTTCGGTTCTGTCGATGATATTGAATTAATAGTGGAAGTTTTGAAAGAGGAGGGAGTAGAGTTTAAGATTCATGTAGATGGTGCTTATGGAGGATTCTATTATCCTTTTTCTAATGAAGAAAGTGTACTTACGTTTAATAATCTAGCGATTAGCTCATTTACGTTAGATGCTCACAAAATGGCACAATCGCCTTATGGAACAGGGATATTTTTAATTCGCAAAGGATTAATTCAATACGCAAACACTAAGGAGGCAAGTTATGTCGAAGGAGAAGATTTCACTCTTATAGGTAGTCGGTCAGGTGCGAATGCAATTGCAGTATGGATGATTTTGTGCAAAAATGGTCCTTTTGGATGGTATGAGAAGATTTTTATTTTACAAAAAAGGGCAGAATGGTTATCCAAACAATTGGATAAATTAACTATAGAGTATTATCGAAATCCTTTTTCTAATATTATAACCATCAAAAGTGATTCAATTGAGCAACATTTAGCAGAGAAATATTACCTCGTTCCAGACAATCACGCCAAGCCCAAGTGGTATAAAGTAGTTATCATGGAACATGTGACAGTTGATTTGCTGATTCTGTTGGTTGAAGACATAACTAAGAGTTCTCAAAAAAAATATTGAAAAATTTGTTAGAGAGTGTACTATAGCCGCAAAAACTTAGTTTGTGTTGCTTTTGGCAAGAATTAGCAGTCCATTGGCAAAAAAAAACACTTGTAAATAGCGTAAATAACGCACCTTTGTTTGCAGAAGTCACGAATGACTTCGAATAGTAAAAGGGGACCGAAAGGTCTAACTATTGGGATGCACGAAGGGGGTTTGTGCATCCCATTTTTTATAATAAAAAACACCTACTCCTTTTTACAGCAGTAAGTGTTGTCAGATATTTTAACCTTTCAAGACAGCCAAAGGCGTTAACTCAACGACAATTTCAGCCAAATCTTTCTGGTTTTCCATGACAATATCAATGTCCTTGTAAGCGCCTGTTGCTTCGTCCAAGTCCGAAGCATGTCGAATGGCATGGATAACTCCTTTTTGATTTAATAATTCAATTTCATGCTCTAAGTTTAACTCCCGTTGTGCTTGTTTTCGTCCCATTTTTCGTCCAGCACCATGAGAGCAAGACATGAAAGATTCTGGATTTCCTAGTCCTTTGACAATGTAAGAACTGGTTCCTTGAGATCCTGGAATCATTCCAAGTTCATCTTTATAAGCACGAGTTGCTCCTTTTCGGTGTACCAAGACATTTTCTCCATAGTGGTTCTCCCAAGCAGCAAAATTATGCGACTTATTGATGATTTCATCACAATTAAACGTTCCAACAACTTCCATTAATGCCTTTGTCATTCGAGTCATCATTAATTTTCGGTTAGCCAAAGCATATTCAATACAATAATTCATTTCAGTAATGTAATCTTTAGCTTCCTGTGTTTCTATAGGCAAAAAAGCCAACTCCATTTTTTTAGTAATCATAGAGTGATAACGCTCATTTAGTTTAATGGCAACATGGTTATAATGCTTGGCAACAGTATAGCCTAAAGCACGGCTACCAGAGTGAATCATAATCCAAATATAACCATCTGATCCTTGTTGGATTTCGATAAAGTGATTTCCACCACCTAGTGTACCAATTTGTTTTGTTCCTTTGACATAAGCACGAGAAACAATTTGCAAATCTTCGTGCCCTTTAGGCATTAAAGCTTCATCTTGTGGCTCATCATGCCAATTGAATCCCAAAGGAATTAAAGTACGAGCAATAGCTAATGTCTTTCTTAAGTCTTCTTTAGAAACGTTTTTTAAACTAGTACGCATTGCACACATTCCACATCCAATATCTACCCCAACTGCATTTGGAACAATGACTCCTTTGGTCGCTAAAATAGATCCAATTGGCATTCCATAACCTTGGTGGCTATCTGGCATGATAGGAATGTGCTTAAAGGTAAAAGGAAGGTTGGCTAGATTCTTAGCTTGGGCCAAGGCTCCGTCTTCTAAATCTGTTAACCATAATTTGATCGGTTTCTTCTCTGTTGAAACTACTTTTTTCATGTTGTCTGTATAATTATGCTAGTCAAGGGCTTGTTAAAAAATCATGAAGACTAACGGATTATTGATTCCCTGTTTATTTGCTTAATAGGGGTATCTAATGTTGATAGTACAAAACTAAAGTAGTAGTACGCATTCTTATTGCGTAGTTGAAAAAAAAACAAAAATTTTATAAAAAAAAGCAACCAATATTTAAATTGATTGCTTTTACTAAGAAGCTATATAGATGTTTAAAGTAGAATTAGTTAGAATTTATAACCTATTGTAGCACCACACAACAACACATTGACATCATAGTTATATTCAAACTGACTACCATCACTTGAATAAATCATACCAGGAAAAGTATGTATGTATTGTATGTCCAAGCCAATGGACAACCTTTTTAATCGAAATTTAATGGATGGATTGATTAAGACACCAAATTGGACTAAAGTAGCAGCATTGGGATCAAAGGCATTGGCTGTTCTATGTGCAAAACTAGTATTAAGCCCTGCATTCAAATTTAGTTCTAGCCCTGTTTTTTCTGTAAATTTAATGAAATTAGTAGAACCAATACTAAGTGGAGCCAATCTGTAACTTATAGGGAAAAAAGCACCAA
>ENA-ORXM01002036-ORXM01002036.1-marine-metagenome-genome-assembly--contig:-NODE-2036-length-25311-cov-14.645478_pt1 | contig 25311 bp, 25 predicted proteins | sample MGYA00237867_ERZ511480 | MGnify/ENA primary metagenome ERZ511480 (study PRJEB26309, sample SAMN06266103) | marine metagenome | isolation source: Algal blade | place: United Kingdom:Sidmouth, United... | reverse complement strand
GATCAAAATAAACAATAGATATCGTGATCTGCTTAACTTTGGTAAAATCGCAGCTTAATTCTTTACCGAACCATTGATTATTGAAACTTGGCTGATCAATTGTTCAATCCGGATAACTGATACCGTAAAGATCCGTTTGGGTTGCTTGAGGACTGAGTAAAGTCAGCATGAAAATTCCAAAAAACAAAACATATTGTATTCGTCGCATCTTAGGAAAAACCACCTCTAATAGAACAGCTAGACAGGATACAAAAAAACAAGGTCGGAAGTGCAATAAACAGTAAGGGCAATATGAATTCCAACAAAAAAAAATCCTTGATCAATACTCCTGTAAAAGAACATCGCAATACTGACAAAAATTACTTTCCGATCTGATTATTTTTATAATCAACAAAAGACCATAACTGAAAATAGACAAATAAAGTACTCCGAAAAGTTCATATACAAACCCATTCTTGATGTTCAAAAATAGTGCTTGAAACACATGTTTATGATTAAATGTACTCGTAGCTTGATTTAACATCTTGCTGGCAACCAAGGGTTGGAGTACTTCTTCAGGATCTCCAAGTCTTTTGGTTATTTCCAATATGTTTTACACCTCTCCCATTTTATTTTTATTCACCATCATACCTTCATGGATATAACTATTTATCTCCATTAGTATTTCCTTCTGATCTTCTTTCGAAAGAATTTTTGTCACTCTCTTCACTCTTCTAATGTAGGAATCAGAAATTTTTTGTGCCGATTTCTCTTCAAATTGTAATTTCTTCATCTTGTTAGTTTTTCTATCGATTTCTCCAACTCACTCCAATAGTCCTTCATTTCTTCTAAAGTCTCAAGGCCCATCTCACTTAATTGATAATACTTACGAGGTATCCCAGATTCTTGTTCCACCCACTTTGAAGTCGCTAAACCTTCTTTTTTCAGTCTATTCATCAAAGGATATAAAGTGCCCTCTGCTATCTGTATTGTCGTGTATCTTTTCACCTGCTCTATCAACTCATACCCATAGAACTCATTGTCTTTCAGGATGTTAAGTAACACGAAGGCTAGTGTTCCCTTCTTTACCTGTGACTTCCATTTCCCTAGAAATTCCTCGTTCATACCCTAAAGATGAAAAAATAATACATTGTTATGCAATGTATTGTAACAACAACAGGTCCATTGGCCTTTTTAATAGATTAAAATCGAATTGTTGGTACAAACCCTGATAAACTAATAATGACCAATGCTGACACATTCCTTACCTTAGCGGGCAAACGAGACTTAATTGGGTTTACTGGAAATCATAAAAAAAAACAAGCTTGCTGGAAAGAAGAGCCTGGCCGTGCTCATAGATCCAGAATCCACAGACAACAATAAAGTGGCTCGACTGGTCCAACTTGCCAGTTCAGTAGGAGTCGATTATTTTTTTGTGGGCGGCAGTACCGCTCAGTATAATGAAATGGATGAGACACTAGGTCTATTACAAGAACTTAGTGAGATACCCACTTTTATCTTCCCCGGAAATGTATCACAGCTGAATAATAAAGCAGATGCATTACTTTACCTGTCACTGATATCAGGAAGAAACCCGGACTTACTCATAGGCAAGCAGGTAGAGAGTGTGCCCTTTCTAAGAAAAAATTCACTGGAAGTCATACCCACTGGTTACCTTCTCATAGACGGAGGCAACCAAAGCAGCGTCGCCTACATCAGCAATACCACTCCCATTCCAGAACGGCACATTGAGGTAGCAGTTAACACGGCCTTGGCTGGACAATATCTAGGAATGCAACTCATCTATCTGGAAGCGGGCAGCGGTGCACTCAATCCTGTATGTACTCAGATGATCAGCGCCGTAAGCCAAGCGCTTTACATACCACTCATAGTCGGTGGTGGCATAAGAAATCCTGAAACGGCACAGCTGGCATTGAACGCTGGTGCAGATCTTATTGTCATAGGCAATATTCTAGAAAAAGATCCTGAAGCCTTGATTGATATTTCTATTGCTGTACACCGGGAAAATCCCATAAACTCCTGAATTATGCGTGAAGGCGTTATCGTAAGATCAACTGGGAGCTGGTACGAAGTCCAAATGCCTGACAAATCCGTCATCAAGTGCAGGATCATAGGCAAATTCAGACTCGCCGGAAAAAAAGTAACCAATCCTGTGGCCGTAGGTGATAAAGTAATGGTGGAAATGGAAAGTAAAGGAGGTACTGGTCTTATCAAAGAGATAGTCGATCGTCGTAATTACATCATAAGGCAATCTCCACGCAAAAAACACTTTCTACATATCCTTGCAGCCAACATCGATCAAGCCATACTCATAGTCACAATCCGTGAGCCGATGCTCAAACAAGGCTTCATAGATCGTTTCATACTGATGACTGAACCTTTTGATATACCTGTCTCTATTTTCTTTAATAAAGGAGACATCTATACTGACGAGGATATTGTCACTTATCAATACCTCAAGGAAGTATATGAACAAGTAGGATACAATTGTTACATCATTTCTGCCTTGGAACATAAAGGTTACGAACAACTGAATAATCTACTGACGAACAAAGTCACGCTCTTCAGTGGACAATCCGGCGTAGGTAAATCCACTGTCATCAATGGCCTAGCTCCACACCTGGATCTAAAAACCGGTGACATATCTGAGTACATGGGCAAAGGCCAGCACACCACCACCTTTGCAGAAATGTATGACCTCGGTGACAATACACATATCATAGATACACCTGGCATCAAGACCTTATCCTACAATCATCTGGAAGTTCAGGATGTCTCTCACAATTTCAAAGAATTTTTTGCCGTATCTTCTAATTGCAAATTCCAAGACTGCACACATCGCAACGAACCCAAATGTGCTGTCAAAGATGGACTGGAAGAGGGCAGCTTAAGCGAATTACGCTACAATAACTACGTAAAGATCCTGGAAGAAATAGAAGACCAGAATTATTGGGAGAGAAATAGTTAGATGAGTTATGAATTTCTGAATTGCGGATATGGAATTAACCTATTTTCTAATCTGAATGCTATAATTGATTGATCATCAAATCTTTAGGCATTTGTCTAGCCGACGGGCTTTCCAGCCGAAACTGATTTTTCGATTCTCTCACCTCTAAGGTTCGTTAAGTTTCTATACTATTAGTTATTGACTATCAACTAATCTACTATTTCCTAGATCAGATATTGAATCTCCTCATCAGCACTGGCAGGATAGTCAAATCCGCTACCAAGGCAGACAATAAGGTCACTGATATCAACATACCGATGACTTGCGAAGGTTGGTTGTCAGAGAATAGCAAGACTAAAAAGCCAAAAAATAAAATAATGGAAGTGAAAATGATCGCCTTCCCACATTCCTGGAAAGTTACCTGCATCGCTTTTTCCTTATCGCCATATTGTTGTGAAGCTAATCTATACTTGCTCAAGAAATGAATGGTGTCATCCACCGCTATCCCGAAGATTATCGCGAACACTATAGAGACTCCTGCCTCTAAGGAAACTCCTGTATACCCTATCAGCGCAGCAGCAAAAAGCAGAGGGACAACATTGGGTATCAGCGCTAAAAACAACATTTTCACATCTCTGAATAACAGCCCCATCAATACACTCACTATGAGCAAGGCTATACCCAGACCCTGCAACAAAGAATCTTTGACAAATTCAGAATTCTTATCTAACAGTAACCCCGTACCCGTTTGTTTGAACTGAATGACGGACGGGTCGATATTTTCAGTTATCCATTTATCCACGCGTCTATTCAGTGCCTTGACATTTTCTGCCCCTACATCTTTGACCTTGGTACTTATTCTTGTTTTTCGTTTGTTCTTACTGATCAACACATCCACACCTGTAGACGGAATTTTAGAAACTAGACGTCGTACTTTCTTATACTCGCTTTCATCAGGCATTTTATAAAAATCAGGATTATTTCTATGGTTCATTTGATTGATCGACTTGACCATGGTACCTAAGGAAAGGGCTGTGACTATTTCTGGTTGGGACTTCATATGATCCTCTACTTTGGCGACAGCTTGCACGACTTCATAATCATAAATTTCATACCCTTCTTGAATCGAACCAGCTAATTCCAAGGGTCGGAATCCAGCAAATTCATTTTCAAAATATTTGAAATCCGCAGTGATCTTGGCACTACGAGGAAGATTATTGACCAGATCATAATTGGTATTCACCTTTGAAATACCTATGCCGAAAATCACAAGCATTACCAGACTGGTCACATAGATTAACCTTTTATTGTTCAAGCTGAAATGATAAGCCTTATCCAATAATCCACCCCATCGGTCTATCTTCTTGTGATCAGAAATCAATTGTTCTTTTTCGAAAAAAGATAAAATCGGACAGGTAAATCCTATGACGACAATATATGCCACCAGAACCCCTAAGGCTGAATTCAAACCAAATTCCTGTATCGGTAATATCTTGGAGCTCAGCAGGGTTGCAAAGCCCGCAGCAGTCGTCAGTGACGTCATCAGTGTCGCTAATCCTATCTGCTTGATCGTCACTTCCAGGGCGGCTTTTCTCTGCTTTCCTTTTTTCAGCTCGTCCAGATACTTGGTCATGATATGTATGACATCACTAGTACCCACAATCAACATCAGCACAGGATACAAGGCAGCCATCAATGAGAGTCCTCTGCCTATCAGCGCCAGAATGCCCATGAATATGAGCAAACCCACACCTATCGATCCCAAGGCAATCAAAATACTCACCCATCTCCTGAATAAAAGGATCATGATGATACTAATCAGCACCCCTGAAATCAGGGTCGACATGATGATTTCCTTTTTCTGAATAACTGCCAGATCTGACTGAAAATAAGGGCGGCCAAGCATATGATAATCTTCTGGATCGAACCCATGCTTTTCCAATAAAATATAGATGCTGGACATGATCTCATCTGATTCTTTGAGCAATACTTCGTCTTCGGTCTTGATGATGACTATCGTGGAATTTCCAGCTGCATTGATGAGGTTATACTTAATGCGCTCATCTTGCATTAATCTGACACTATCCTTTTTGAGTTGTTCCAAGTCATCCAAATGAATCGCAGAAATGCTTGAAGGGCCAAACGGGGTCATGACCGGATACTTGAACTCCGGCAAGGATTGTATTTGCTTGGCATAAGGTAATTCCTTTCGGGCTTCCTTGCTGAAGGCCTTGACTCTTGTCAAAAAAGCCGTGTCAAAAACCGAGGGTTCATTATCGAGAGCGACTAAGAGAAAATTATCATCGGTCTCAAATTCTGCGATGAATTCTTGGAAAAAATCAAGGTCAGGATCTCCTTGCGGGAAAAACTGCTCAAAGTTGAATATGAACTGTAGCTTAGGCAGTAAAAACAAAGAAATTAAGGACAAGGACAAGAAAAAACCCACCAGTTTTTTCCTGTTACCATAATACCACTCAAACCAACCATTCATAAGCGCCCAGATTCTCGTATTTGAACATAGATACCGTACTTAGGTTTCAGATATCTGCCACAAATTAGAGAAATAAACCACCTTGTCCGACATCCAAATTTCAACTATATATTTGCTAATTTAGACTTCTATTTACATATTGTTAAAAAGAAACTATACTTTCAAAGACTTCAAGTTCTAAGTGCTACTACCTTATCATACACTAGACAAATTAGAAGCCGGTACAGATGAAGCTGGTAGAGGCTGCCTCGCGGGGCCCGTCTTTGCCGCAGCGGTAATCTTACCTAGAGATTTTTCTCATCCTTACCTCAGGGATTCAAAGCAACTGAGCACTATTCAGAAAGAAGAACTCTACCTGCTCATACAACAGGAAGCCATCGCCTACAGCATCCAAAAAGTCACCCCTAAGCAAATAGATCGTGTCAACATCCTCAATGCTTCCATCTTGGCCATGCACAAAGCCATAGGAAAGTTAGACCCCATCCCAGAATACTTACTAGTAGATGGCAACAAGTTCAAACCTTTCAAAAAAATCCCTTACAGCACCATCATCAAAGGCGATGATAAATATTACTCCATAGCCGCCGCCTCAGTACTGGCCAAAGTCGCTCGGGATAAATACATGACCAGAATGGCCAAGCGCTATCCCAGCTACTCCTGGGAAACAAACTATGGCTACCCGACGGCCGCCCACAGGGCAGGCATAGAACTGCACGGCGCAACACCCCTGCACAGAAAATCTTTTAAATTACTAGCAGGAATGGACCATATCGATCAGTTGAGTTTATTCGATCGAAAAGTTTCTTGAACAGTAGCTTTATTTCTTCTGCATTTCTCACTGCAATATTTCACTTCTTCCCAATCTTTTTTCCACTTCTTACGCCAAGAAAAAGGTCTCTGGCATATCAGACAAATTTTCTGAGGGAGGTTAGCTTTTTTCATAGGTGAAATGAATGATTATACAAGATGTAACGAACTTGTAACTCACCTCAATATACTCAACAATTCACTATGCCTGTGCTCTCCATCATAAATCACAACCCTATAAGCACCACTTGCAAGCCCTCTCACATCCAGACTCTGAGTTCCACCCCACCCGTACTCTACCCTAGATATTTCTTTGCCTTGTAAATCATGGATGGCCACTACATAAGTCTTTCTATATGGCAACTCAATAGTTACTTCAGTTACAGCAGGATTTGGGTAGAGCTTATAAGAAAACTCATATTCTTCTGATACTTCTGCCACAGAAGTTGACAATCCTATTTGCTCAGGAGTAACTCTTAGTATTGCAGAAAAACTCCCATTCGTAAAGCCAATGGGCAGTAATTCAGTATATTTCAAAGTTACAAGAAAATCTCCATTGGCCAGCATCTGTATATCATCTGGATAAGTACGCCAATCAGCTATGCTCATAATAAAACTATTCAATGCCACCATTTCCTCACCCTCACTTATGTAAAAATCCAATGAACACTTACCATCAGCTCTTACGGAATAATTCATTAAAATGAATTCTTCATCATAGATGGGCAAGATCTGTCTCTGAAGTGTAGTGATTCTATCTCTATACCTGACCTTCCGTTCTAAGTTTCCAGTATTCTTATTAATGAATAAAATATTTATCCCAAGCGTATCTACATATGTTGCCTGTATGACTAATTGACTCTGAGTAATATTCATTATTCTCAGTCGCTCCAAGTCTTCTAGGTCAATAAAATCGATTGGTATATTTGTTACAATATTATCCTTATCTCTTACTAGCAATTGTATTGAAGATGAGTCCGCAGGTTGGGTTCTTGGATTATAGTAATTCAGAAAATAAAGATCCTCGTTATCATCACGTATAAATAAGTCAACAAGATTGATACCAGTATCTGTCCAATCCAAATCGATATTCTGGGCGAAAGTATCCAACTCAGAAATAATATTACTTCGCTCATCCAAAGTGTCTATTTTCAAATACCATCCTATATCATTGTTTTGTCCTACCGTAATTACCTCCACTTCGTCATCTGGCAATATATCCATTGTCCCTCCATGACCATTACGCTTAGACCTTATGGGCCATAACTTTTCAGACAATGTGTCAGGAAAAGTTTCTCTGACAAGATTCCCTGTCTCGAGGTTGTAAAATCTTTTCTTAAGATAACCTAGACCATTACCCCAATAAATGCCAGACTGCCCAAAATCTTCTCTTACCTCAATCGAGTATAAGACAAGATCTGATTCTTCTATTACAGATCGGAATATGAATTCCCTGTAGATCTCATCTCTTAAGTCAAAACCATTCTGCCATATAACTTGGCCAGTTGTCAGATCAATTTTCTCTATCAAGGCACCATCCATATCAATGAAGTCGTAAGTTTGAGTTACCAGATAACCAAAACCATCTAGAATAGGTAAATCATCTTCTACATCATTAGCTGCCAATAGATGTCCATAACCATCATACACTAATCCAGGTAAGTCTGGGGACGATACCCCTATAAGTGAACTATCAGAGGAAACATGAATCCATATTGGCTCCACATTCTCAAATTCTAAAGGAATATAATTACCGCCTTGCTGCGCACTAAGGTTAGCCGTGAGCAACAATAAAAGATAGATGAGAATTATTTTACTCATAATATACAATTATTCTGAGTAGCAGTATCTCGAGCTACAGGGATATGAAAATCCATTTATTTCACCCTTTCTAGAAGAACAAGCTGAAATCGTTCCACCTTCGCACGAACCAAAGGATTCATAACTAGTAGTTATAGGATAATAAGGACCCCAACCCTCAGGTTTTGATATGGGATCTATAGATGGTGCCCAAGTCCTTTCTTGTACACAACATGCATAACTATCCTCACAAAGATTCAATACATAACTTGGGTAAGGATCGTCAGTATAGCAGTAACTACCACATAATTGCTTATAGTATGATAAGGTATAAATACTATTTGGATCTGCCCCAGTATAATTGACAGCGTTTTGAACCATAAATGGTAGAATCGTATTAAGTACTTCTTCTTCTACACATTCAATGTCAATATAAATCGTAGAAAAACAATTTTCAATTTCAATGTTAAAAATATCAAATAATGATATTTCAACAACTCCGGGTTCTGGTTCGCATATGAAGTAATATGCAGCACCATAAACGTCACATCCTGAACTTGGCGTAGGACTTATACATTCAGAAATATCGTAAGAATAGTCACTTAAATCAATCCAAAAAATCGGATCATTGCATACTGGATCTTCCGAGAAATCAGGATTCAAAAACGTATTGAATGCCTTTGCATCAACAGAACTATTTTGGCATGGATTAAGTGAGGTGTTAGAATTTGAGCTATTCATAAAATCAGAATTCATTTCTGGTTCTAGATTACAGCCTTGGCTTAAGGCAAGAAAGAAGAAAGAAATTTTTCATGATTTAATTGTTTTGATATTTCAATTATAAACAAAAAATCAAAGAACTCATAATAATTAACTTCTCTCAAAACAATCCATACGCCACCATCTGCCCCAGCACCCCCGCAATCAGCCCTCCGAAAATCTCCTCATTGACATGAGCTCTCAGGTATAGCCTCGATGACAGAACCATCCCGATCAATACCATCAGCACAGCCAACACCAAAATATAATGCAACTCATAATTGCTTCCGCCCACATACACGGACAAGTACTCCTGCCCTAACTGCGTAAACAAATAAACCACCCCCACGAAAAATCCACCCAGGCCTGTCGCATGTAAACTGATCTTCGAAAAATTATTGATAAAAAAAGCAATCGCCATCCCTATCAAGGAGCCCAACACAAAAGTCGCATATGGAATCGGTATCGCACTATGGGTCCGTATGTTGAGATACAACCATATATAGAAGACCCCTGTCATCATCAATGGACCTATTCGTTCCGTTCTTTTTTTCAGTTCCACACTCTCCGCAAAACCCGCAAATATCATCAACAGTATGCCTATCGCCGGCAAGATCACAGAGTATATGAAGATCTTGAGTACCATCACATCCATTTCTCGCTCATGGCCATAGGGGAAGAGATAAGGATTCACCTTGAGATAGAGCAACAACACATATATGAGGATAAAGAGCGGATGCCCCATTATCGACAAGAAATAAGCCAAGGGCCTGAACAAAATGGAGCCATTGGAGGGTCTAGAATCTGTCATAGCTGCTTATTAATATATAACTTCGTTTTCTGATTGCTCGAAATGACTCAGGGTTAACGTATTCTTCAGTAACAATAAGGAAATACCTTCGTTTTTGCAGTAATAGAAACACTTATTATGAGGTACGCGACGATATTATTGACAGTGCTTACAGCGACAACAGGCATATTGGCTCAGCAAAGCCCCAAGTCACAGATGAACCCCAAGGTGATTCCCATAGATGAAAACTCAGCTAATGCCATACTGGATACCGTGGACTATGGTGCACTGGAAGACCCAGAGATGTTCAAAACCACAGTCGATGGACAGGTCATGACAGCTATGATAACCGAAGATGGAGACACGTTGATCATGGCGACTCTGGATGATGTCAGCATCACCACTCCCAGAACTTTCAATAGCGCTGAGGACTATAGAAAGTACATGAAATTCAAACGCTATGCTGCTATAGTCTATCCCTATGCCAAAGAAGCCATTAGAATTTTCAAGGAAAATGAGCACGTCACCAATACCATGAGTAGACGAAAGCGTAAGAAGCACACCAAAAAATTACAAGAAGAGCTTAAGTCCGAATTTGAAGAACCTCTTATGAAACTCACCAAGTTACAAGGTAAGATAATGGTGAAAATGATAGAAAAGGAGCTGGATAAGAATATGTATGACCTCATCAAAGGTCTCAGAGGAAGATTTGCAGCAGCATACTGGCATAATGCTTCCAAGCTCTACAGCTATGACTTGAAGGAAGGCTATAACCGAGGAGACTATCACATCCTGGATGCTGTCCTGGATGATTTTGACATTTCTTACAGAATAGAGCAGGACCGACTGGAAGAACTCAATAAGAAGTAATCACAGTGTCAGGAAACCAACAAGGAGATTACCCCAATGATAGGCAAGGTAAGGTGCAATGGACCAGCCCTTCCAATATTGCCCTGGTAAAATACTGGGGGAAGCATGGCCGGCAATTACCAAGCAATCCTTCAATAAGTTTGACTTTGAGTAAAGCCTTCACGGAGACTTGCGTCAAATACAAATACCACGATAAAGGATCCAATCCGCAATGGCATTTCACCTTTGAAGGTAAGACCAAACCTGATTTTGAAGCAAAGGTTCTGGCCTATCTCAGGAATATTTCTGATGTATTTCCTCTTGCCAAAAGTTTAGACTTGGAAATAGATAGTCGTAATACTTTTCCACATTCCTCAGGCATCGCTTCTTCAGCCAGCAGTATGTCAGCCCTGGCGATGTGCCTGGTTGATATCGCCTCCCAACTGCACGACACGAATACTCTGGATCTCCAGCGAGCCTCCTTACTGGCCCGTCTAGGCAGTGGCAGTGCCAGCAGGTCAATCTATGGACCCATAGCCATCTGGGGTGACAACGACACCGTATCAGAAGGGTCGAATGATTATGCCATTCCGTATTCAAGTGGCATGGATCCAATATTCAATACCTACCATGATGATATACTCATCATATCAAAGTCAGAAAAAGCCGTGTCCTCCAGAGCTGGGCATGCCTTGATGGAAAACAATCCTTATGCACTGAATAGATTCGAACAAGCTCATAGACATCTGGGTGAGATCATCTCTGCCATGCAGAAAGGAGACTTGGAAAAATTCGGTGATATAGTAGAGCGGGAAGCCTTGACCTTACATGCCTTGATGATGGCGTCTCAGCCTCCCTATATGCTGATGGAACCCAATACTCTGACTGCCATAAAGAGCATTCAACAATTCAGAAAAGAAACCAACCTACCGGTGTATTTCACATTGGATGCTGGACCCAATATACATTTGTTATACCCTGACTCCGTTACAGATCAGGTTACGGAATTGAAAATAGAATTAAAAGAATACTGTACTGGCGGTACAATATTAAATGATCAAGTGGGCAGCGGCCCCGTCAAAATAAGTTGAGATGAAAAAGTTAATTCTACTACTATTAAGTATTCTTGTGTCCCAATTTAGTTTTGGGCAGTGGAAGGAGGGCAGTGTAGCGGGTTGCCAAGATGCAGAATTTAACCGCAAGGTCAATAAGATGCTTAATTATTCTGTAGAGGTCATATCCGTCAAGGATCTCAAGGAAAATCTGGATGACTATGTGCTACTGGATACTCGAGAACTAGAAGAATACCTCGTGAGCCATATTCCAGGAGCTACCCACTTCGGGTATGATGAGCCCAAATTTGAAGAGATGGACAATATGAGTAAAGATCAAAAAATAGTCGTTTACTGTTCGATTGGCTATCGCAGTGAGAAAATAGGCGAGCAGCTATTGAAACATGGCTTCACCAATGTTCATAATCTATACGGAAGTATCTTTGAATGGGCTAATTGTGGTTACGAACTGGAAGACCCGATGCACCATCCCACCCAGCAAGTCCATACCTACAATAAAAGATGGAGCAAATGGATGAATAATCAATCCTACGAGAAGGTCTGGTAAATAAATATTCGGGTAGTTTCGCTGACAAAGTAGAGAATTATTAATTTGGCTATCTAAACTTTACAATTATGAAAGCAATTCTACCAATTTTGTTCCTTATCACCAGCTACAGCCAAGTATTCGGCGTTATGACCCACTATGCCGACAACCCGGAAGTAGGCCATCATCTCAGTGACATGCATCCTGACATCATGAAAATGACTGTAGATGACTTCCTCAATATGAAACCGAGGGATTATAGAAAAATCACAGGAAAAAGATTGGGTATTAAAAATGCCGTCAAGCTCAAGTTGGGCCAGCGTTTTTTCAAGAAAAAGATGAAAAAAGCTGATGCTAATATTTCATCAGGTCTATATGTGCTATTAGCGATATTAGGTTTGGGATGGTTAGCTATGGGGCTGATGAGCGACTGGTCAGGAGATGACTGGATCATCAACTTAATATTGACCTTACTCTGTTGGTTGCCAGGCTTGATTCATGCTTTAGTCAAGAAAAAAGACTATTACTAGTCCGAATAGACGTTTCTAAAACTTACAGAAATATTTGTCTAAAATTCTATTAGCACTGCTCATTGCGTTGCCTTTCATAGGTTGGTTGCTTCCCGCAGACACCTTTGATGACACCGGCTTTGAGTTATGTCCATCCAAAGCATTTTTTGATATAGAATGCTTTGGATGTGGCATAACGCGGGCGGTGATGCATTTTCACAATTTTGATTGGGGTGCTGCAGCCTATTATAATCTGTTGGTCTTTGCTGTTTATCCATTATTGGTTTTTCTATGGTACAGGACTATCAGAAAGGTCTATGCCAAAGCATTTACTAGTTTGTAAATAGTGTGATGACATAAGACCGGTAACAAATTGTCCACCCTTGAATAACTAAGTTCACCCATTATGGACATAGCTTTGAAAATATTAATTGGACTAATTGCCTTGATCCATTGTTACATCCTTTGGTTTGAAATGTTCGCTTGGGCCAGTCGAGGCCCTAAAGTTTTTCGAGGCTTCCCCAAAGATTTATTTGAACCTACCAAAGCAATGGCTGCCAACCAAGGACTCTATAATGGATTCCTTGCCGCTGGATTAATCTGGACTTTCTTTATTCAAGATCCACTCTGGAGAATCAATGTTGCTATTTTCTTCCTGACCTGCATAGCCGTGGCTGGAATCTATGGTGCGATGACAGCCGATAAGAAAATTCTTTATGTACAGACAGTGCCGGCCTTGGTGGCTTTGGCCTTGGTTCTCTTGAGGTGATCTATAGTAGCTTTTAGTCACGATAGATGAGCTGGGAGGAAGGAACGTTCCTTCATTTGTTGAATTGATTCATTGTATGACTAGCGCCGATTGTTGCAAAACTCAGGCATGCAGCAGCACTGTCATTCAGTACGTCCATCAAGCCTTCAAGTTCTTTCTTATCCCATTTGCCCAACACAAAATCCACCTGCCTGCCTTTCTTGAAATCATCTCCTATACCCACCTTTAATCTAGGATACTTACTCGTACCCAGCACTTGTTCTATATCCTTCAGACCATTGTGGCCTCCTGCAGCACCTTTGGTTCTGAGTCTGATTTTTCCAAAATCCAAGTTTAAATCATCCACTATCACCAGCACGTTTTCAACTTTAACCTTATGCTTGGTCATCCAGTAATTAACAGCCTTTCCACTACGATTCATAAAGGTGGAAGGCTTAAGCAAATGAATGTATCTGCCTTTGTGTTTGATCTCCGCTACATCACCCAGTGTATCATTTTTCCACTTTGCCCCATTGCCCTTAGCCAATACATCTACTACCTCAAAACCAATATTATGACGTGTATCGTCATAATCTGGATGCATGTTTCCCAAGCCAATAAATAGAAATTTCATTTTCGGATCTATTATTTCTTTTACTTCTTTCTTAGCAAATATATTTCTCAAGAAATTAAGCATAGCTATCAAAATTTTCAAATATATGAATCATAAGAACTTATGGACAAGATATGATCTTCAGAATCCTTTAAGGTTTAATATTGTCCTCCATACACCTCTGTCCATAACTAAAAAAGAAATTCTGCACCTGTAGTCTTAGTAATGTTGTAATGCTCTTCCATTTTATCATCAGCTTCATATATGAGACAAGACTACGACTTCTTATCTCCCACCTCTCATAGCTAAATTATTAGTTTGCTATAATCTGTCTCACTATAACTACTGACCATGATCATTCCCCCACCCAAGGTAAACTGGGCATACTCCATACCCTGTTCACCCATCGGAACAACCAGCTTCTTATCAAATCCCAAAAGTTCGCAAAACCATCTATGGCCTCATGCGCATTTCTGTATCGAATAGCTGGAATTATAAAGCCTGTATGATTCGAAATCAACTGTATTTCTCTAAATCAAAAATTTTCCTTTCTCATAGATCAATTCCCCATCCGCCCATATCTCACCACTCTCCGTCATATCCGTTATCATATCCCAATGAATGGAAGACTGATTCGTTCCACCGGTTTGCTTGTAAGATTGCCCTACTGCCATATGAATAGTACCCCCGATCTTCTCATCGAAAAGTATATTCCTGGTTGCTCTTTGAATCTGATAGTTAGTTCCGATTGCCACCTCACCGAAAAACTTAGCTCCTGGAATTTCGAATACAGCATCCAATAACGCCTGGCCTTGCTCCGCTTCCCACTTTACCACTTCTCCCTGCTCTACCCATAGGGTAATCCCTTTGACGTCTTGACCCATATAGATAGATGGATAAGTAAAATGCACCTTACCGTTCACTGAATTCTCTACTGGGCCGGAAAAGACTTCACCTGATGGCATATTGGTCTGACCATCAGAATTTATCCAAGTACGACCCTCTACAGAAAACTCCACATCGGTATGATGAGCCTTATATCTGACAATGTTGACCTTATCCAAGTACTCCTTGATATGTTGCTGATGCTTTCGCACCTTGAGCCACTGACCAGCAGGATCCTCGGCAGATAGATGGCAGGCATTGAATACAAAATCACCATACTCCTCCAGCGTCATATCGGCAGCTTCAGCGCTGGCTGGTGTCGGATACTGACACAGAGATCTCTTCAGAGCCCCTGGTAAACTTCTGTCCGCAGTCCTCTCAAAATATAGCTTATTGATACCAGACAAAGCCTCTGAACGAAGTTGTTTCTTTTTCATGTCCAACCCTTTAGTCTCATTGAGATCATAAGGCGCTTTGATATAGATATAAGCATCAAAATCCTGCATCGCTGCCTTCTTCAATACTGGAGCTTGCCTCAAAACAAAATCACTGGCATTCTCATAAAAAATCTTTGATTGATCTTGAAATTGAAAATCCACTTCCATGACAGCGCCCAACTTAGTCGCTTCTCTATATATCTCTCTTACCAGAGGCTCAGCCAGTGTCGTTGTAGAAATAAACAATTTTTCTTCCGCTTTCAGCTCTACACAATAGTGGACTAACAACTGAGCATATTTATTTAGAATTTCCTGATTCATTGCATTAAAATTTTAAAACCTTAATCAAGCAAATACAACTGTTTTGTTCTGATGCGTGATGATCTTCTGATTGATATGAGCCCAGATGGCATTTGCCAGAACAATTTTCTCGATGTCCTTGCCCTTTCGTTTCATGTTCTTGATCGAATCATTATGGGAGATAGGGATGACATCTTGCGTGATGATAGGGCCTGCGTCAAGTTCTGCCGTAACATAATGTGCTGTCGCTCCTATGAATTTAACGCCTCGCTCGTATGCGGCCCTGTAAGGGTCAGCACCTGCAAAGGCCGGCAGAGAAGAATGGTGAATATTTATAATCCTATTCTCAAATCGGGTACAAAAATCGTCACTCAATATCTGCATGTATCGTGCCAATACTATCAAATCCACATCGTAGGTTTTGAGCAGATGATATTCTTGAGCTTCTATTTCTTTCCTGTTGTCATTGGTCAATTCGTAATAGTGAAAAGGAATACCATAGCGCTCCCCTATGTAAGAGAATTTTTCATGATTACTGATGATGATCGGAATCTCAATATTCCACTCCTTTGATTCATACCTGGATAATATGTCAAATAGACAATGGGAATACTTGGAAACAAATAAGGCGACACGTGGCTTGGTCGTTTTGAATTTAACCTCAAATTTCAAATTGAATCTCTTTGCCACCAATGTGTCTACATATTCGGATATTTTCTCCTTGGGAATCAAAAAATCATCCAGTTCCCACTCTACTCTCATAAAGAAATGACCAACGTAGCAATCCACATGTTCATCCAGACTGATGATATTTCCATTATTCTTATCCACTAAATCCGTAATGGCTGCTACTATTCCTTTCTGGTCAGGACAATGTAGCAGTAATATGGCTGTATCTTTCACGAGCACAAAGGTAGGAAAACGGCACATGGAGTTCAATAATTCTAGACCTACCATGTCCATAACGAGGAATTACAGTGTATAGAGTAGTTTGCCGTACCATCTCAGGCTTAATATGTCCACTTTCATCTTCAGGATTGGGTGGGACAGCTATATTTATAAGAAATTGTGCTTGAATAACAGAATGATACAGTTACGTTATCTTATGAGAATACTCTTTACAACTATTTTCTTTTACCTTTTTGCCATCAACTCAGCAGTAGAGGGACAAGACAACAGTGCATACATATATGGGACGATCACTACTGATTCAGATGAGAAATACACTGGTTACATCAGATGGGGAAAGGAAGAAATGTACTGGCACGATCTGTTCAACGCAGAGAAAGAAGAAAATTTCCAACTTCCCATCAAAAAGAAAAAAGAAGGTCAGATATGGAATAATATAGATTGGTCACTCGGTAGCATATGGAAGGATAATCAATGCGGTTCCTGTAACAATAATCATGTCTTTGTCTGTATGTTCGGAGAGATATCCTCTATTGAGATTCTCCGGGGAGAGAGAGCAGAGTTGACTTTCAAAAATGGTTCCACCATCATAGTTGATGGCAGCGGCACTAATGATGTGGAGACCAATATCCATATGCATGATTATGAACTGGGCAAGATTGTCTTTGACTGGGATGACTTAGCTCATATACAATTCGCACAAGCCCCCAATTCTGAAGAACCACCCTATGGCTCTGTACTTTATGGAACTGTAAAAACTGAGAGGAGACAAAGTTTCTCTGGCTACATACAATGGGATATGGACGAAAGAAATGGTAGTGACATCCTGGATGGAGATACTCAATACGGCGATCAAAAAATTCCTTTTGAGAAGATCGCTCAGATAATAAAAATAAATTCAGGAGATGCCGTAGAAGTCACCTTCCAATCAGGTAGAACACTGGAACTGGATGGGAGCAATGATTGTAATAATGGTAACAGAGGTATCGGTGTCTATAATCCCGAAATAGGAAACTTGGAAATAGAATGGAATTATTTTGAATCTCTGACTTTTGCACCAGCTCCTACTTCCCTGGTGGCTTACTCTCAATTCAATAACAGTAATAATCTAATTGCAGACGTCTACACTTTTGATGACGAAATTCATTCTGGACCCATTGCGTATGACAAAGACGAGATCTGGGGTTTTGAAATGTTAGATGGGGATGACGGCGACATCAAAATGAAGATTCCATTCAACAACATTTTGAAGATAATTCCAAAAAACAGATCATTTTCAATAATATATCTGAAAAATGATGAGAGCTATTTACTTGGAGATAGACAAGACGTCAACTACAACAATGAAGGTATAATTATGCTGCAAGCCGAAGAAAAGGGTGAACACATAGAATGGGAAAATATAGACCAAATATTATTCAAATAAAAAAGAATACTCTAAGCAATCACTCAAGCTGAATAATTTCAAATCTTTTGAAGAAACTTTTTTTCAGAATATTCCTACCACTTTCATTCATCTCAGGAACAATGACCTGGATGTACTTCCACCCATCAATATACGAAAGTAATCTGACCAAAGTCATGACCACCTGCTGGGCACTCATGAGTATGAGCCTGATCATCGTAGTCATATACTTGCTGGATTGCTTGCTGAATAAGATACTTCCATGGAAGAACAGAACAGGATTAAGATTCTTCAGTCAATTGATACTAGGTGGCATAGCATGCCTGGCCTGCTTTAATCTAGCTTATTATCACATTAAACTTTACTACACTATGACACCACCAGATATCGGACAGGTCGTCGTAATGAATATGTATGGTAGTGCGGTCATACTCCCCTTGATATCCATATACTTCGGCTACCAATTTCTTAAGGATTGGAGAAAGTCTGAACTGGAAACAGAAAGACTTAAAAAAGAAAATATGAGTTCTCAAATGATGGCACTCAAGAATCATCTCGACCCACATTTTCTTTTCAATAATCTCAATATACTATCCTCTATAATGGATAAAGATGTGGATTTAGCAAAATCATACTTGGACAAATTTGCCGAAGTCTACAGGATCATACTCAAGTCAGAACAATCAGACTTGACAACGCTAGAGGAAGAGATGAAAATGGTAGATTCCTATATCTACCTTATTAATATACGTTTCGGTCATAGTCTAATATTCAATGTGGATATCGATCCTAGTGCCATTCAGAAAGCACTGCCCCCATTATCCATACAGATGCTCATAGAAAACGTCATCAAGCATAACAAAGCAACTCAAGATCAACCAGTCAGAATTTCCATAGTATCATCAGCAGCCGAAAAATTAATGGTATCGAATAATATTCAGACAAAAAAGTATGCCGCCAAAGAACTATCAGGATCAGGTCTTCAGAACATCAAGGATAGATACGCCTTCTTCTCTGATCAAGAAGTCACCATAGAAGATCATAGCGGTATATTCAAAGTCTCCTTACCTTTACTTGAAATCACTTACTAAAGAGAATTTTATGAAAATCCTACTCATAGAAGACGAACAACTCGCTCAAGAAAAGCTTATCACACTACTCGAAAAATCAGACCACGATTGTCAGATAATAGCAGTCAAAGAATCTATAGATGACGCAGTCATCTGGCTCAAGGACAATCCTATGCCAGATCTGATCATTAGTGACATACATCTGAATGATGGTCTATGTTTTAATATATTTCCTCAAGTGGACATCACTTGTCCCATTATCTTTGCTACTGCGTATGAGAAATATGCCATACAAGCCTTTGAAGTGAATAGCGTTGATTATCTTCTTAAACCCATCCAACCAGAAAGACTCACTCAAGCTCTAGACAAATTTCAAAAACTAAACCAATCTACCCCACTGGATCATTCAGAACTGTATGAGGAATTCCGAAAAATTCTATACAAAGAAAACAAGAGTTACAAGTCTCGATTTCTGTGCAAACTTGGCAATAAAATTAAGTCCATACCCACAGATAAAATCGCCTACTTTTATAGCGCAAATAAAATGACTTTTCTACTAGACAAGAATCAGCAACGCTTCCCTGTCAACAATACCCTGGACGAAATAGACCAGATGCTGAATCCGGATGAATTCTTCAGGTTGAACAGAAAATTCATAACCCATTACGATGCCATTGCAGAGATCCATCCTTATTTCAAAGGAAGATTAAAATTGAACCTGAAACCTAAACAGGATGACGAGATAGTGGTAAGCACAGAAAAGTCGCCCATTTTCAAGGCTTGGCTGGATAGGTGAATCAATAATAGTATAATAGATTATCGTGTAGATAAACTCAGAGTCAGAATCCTTGGTCCATATCGCATATATCCTTTTTTGACCTTCATTACATTGTTATACTTGCATACGTAGGAACTGCCTTTTTAAGTTGGATTTTCCGAATAGAGCATTTTAAAAATTTGTGATTAAGTGACCGCTGGGTAATTGACCATTCTTTTCAAAAGAATATTAAAGATGTTTCATCCAGATTAATGTCTGTTGAATATGAGCATGTACTCATCCAAATAGGGTTGTAGATAGCTTAAGCTTCCTGGTATGCCTCTGAGCCAGCTCTTCATTGTCATTATGATTCTATGCAAAGCATTAATATTTTTACCTCTGTTTGATTTAACTTGTCTTAGATTTTTATAACTTTTTTTTAAACTTTTTTAAGACCTCCAACCCGTCTATCTTGATCTCAGCTTCCTTTGATATGTGGTCTTCAAAAAATGGCTTCAATTTTTTTTTACTCCAGCACTTCGAATTTCTCTTGCATAAGCTTTGTATACACCCCTGCCAGATCGCTCAATCCCAACAACCACAAGCCTCTTGCTACCTTTTGACCTTCCTTCAATGTAACTTAAATGCCCTATTCTGTAATTTTTATTACAGTAAAAAAGACTTTACTGTGCAACCTAAGTGCGCAATTCTTAAGATCTATTTGAGTATTAATTTTGTTTTTAATCCCTTAGTAGAACCTAGTTCAATCGAACGAGCTGAAGGTAAACTTCCGCCTAGATAAATTGTGAAAGTTCCTTTTTCCAAAATTGATTCTCCATTGTTATTCACTAATTCTAACATATCAGTTCGGATAGAAAATGATATTTCCTTTGATTCTCCTGGAGCTAATCGTATTCGCTTGATGCCTTTTAAAGAAAAGATCGGTGTATCAACTGATGCATTATCATCAGAAATATAGAGCTGGACAAGTTCGTCTGAACTATATTGCCCAATGTTTGTTATAGTGCAACTTACAGTTGTAAACTTTCCTTCCTTGATTTTTCTACGCGATAATTTTATATCTTGATAAGAGAAAGTAGTATAACTCAGACCATAACCGAAAGGGTACATCGGTTCTTCTTTCATATATCTGTATGTGCGACCTGTCATATTATAGTCTTCATACTCTGGCAGTTGCTTTAACGATTTTGGAAAGGTAACAGGTAGCCGACCAGAAGGTGATAATTTCCCGAAGATAATGTCAGCAAGTGCATTGCCACCTTCTTCTCCTGGATACCAGACTAATAAAACTGCATCTGCTAATTTGTTGACTTCTACTAGATTCATAGGGCAGCCTCCAGTGATAACAGCTATGATAGGTTTATTGTGTTTCCCTTTTATTTTTATCAGATAATCTAGCTGGTTTTGAGGAATATCGTAATCTAACCTATCTCCAAAATAGGGAGACGATATAGATTCTCCTTCCTCTCCTTCAATATGTCTTGTCAATCCCATTATCATAATTGTTGCATCTGAAACAGATGCTATGCTACTAGACCAATCAATGGGATTAACATTTTTTCTATCTAACGTAGTTCCTGGACTGTATTGAACCTGGCTACTCACTGAAGCTCTTTCTGTTATACCTTCTAAGTAAGTAACTATATTCGGATTGACTCCATAGTAATTACCTATCATAGCATCAATAGATGCAGCATTAGGACCCACAATAAAGTACCTGTTTAAATTATTTCTTAATGGCAATACACCATTATTTTTTAGTAGGACTATAGACTTTGCTGCCGCTTCATATGCCAATTCCCTGTGCTCTTTGCAGTCAATAACCTCAGTAGAAATTGAATTATAGGGATTCATCTCTTTGGGATCGAACATTCCCAGTTTGAATCTAGTCCGTAGAAGTGGTTTCAATCTCTTATCAATTAACTTTTCACTTATGACTCCAGTTTCTACTGCTTTAGTCAATTCTTGATAAGAGTTTCCACAATTAAGATTAACACCATTTTCCAGTGCTAAAACTGCAGCTTCCATTCTATTGCCAGATAAACCATGTCCTTTTTTTGAGTAAAAATCTACTAACGCCCAACAATCACTTACAACATGCCCTTTGAACTCCCATTTTTCATACAGCACTTTTGACAGTAAATATTCGTTAGCACAACATGCTTCATCGTTTGTCCTATTATAAGCACACATTACTGATTCAACATTTGAATCAACAAGGGCCTTGAATGCTGGTAGATAGGTCTCATGTAGATCTTTCATACTGGCAACGGCGTTGAAATGATGCCTTGATTTTTCTGGTCCACTATGAACAGCGAAATGCTTTGCACAAGCTGCTGTTTTCAAATAGATCGGATGGTCACCTTGAAGTCCTCTAACAAATGAAACGCCAAGTAGACTTGTCAGATATGGATCTTCGCCATAAGTCTCTTGACCACGACCCCATCGAGGGTCTCGAAATATATTAACGTTAGGACTCCAAAAAGTAAGTCCAGAATACCGATTGTAGTTTCCAGCTAAGATGGAAGCATTATACTTTGCTCTTGCTTCGTCTGATATTGCTGATGCGATCCTATATACAAGCGAACTGTCAAATGTAGCGGCCATACCAATGGCTTGAGGAAAAATAGTTGCTCGCCCAGAACGAGCGACACCATGTAAAGCTTCATTCCAATAGTCATATGATTGGATGCCGAGACGAGGTATTGCTGAAGTACTCATTGCTAATTGATTCACTTTCTCTTCCAAAGACAGTTTCTCAATAAGATCATCAACTCTTTTTTCTACTTCTACTTTAGTATCAAGATATAGATTCTGCGCATTTCCAGCACAAAACCCGATAAGACTGACAAAAGTAATAATGACTTTATTGACCATGATTTATAGCTATGATTTAATATTGACTTCTAAAAAAATGCATATTCAATCAGTAAGTATAACATGAAAATCTTCTTACCTTGATACAAATTTGAAATTTTTGAAGAATCTATTCTATATTTTGATAGTTTTTGCATTATTCATGCCTGAGGTATCTGCTCAACAAAAGACAATGAATCATGTATTATTGAAGAATTTCAATTCTTCTGAATCATCATTAAGAATACATCTCCCAGACTCATTAAGCCCTCGCAGTCTACCTATTGGATGGAAAGGAGCAAATGGCACAGATCATCATAAATTTGTAATTGTGAATCCCGGATCAAATTTAATCAGCATGAAAGGCGACTCTGGTTGGGAAGGGAATATAATATTTCTTGCTACAACGGACTCCAGAATATCTGCAGAATTAGTTGAGCATTCAATTCTAATAGAACTGTTGAATGACTTGAGACTTAAACCAGTATTTACAGGCTCCGCAAATTTCGACCTTGGATATAGTCTTATGGGCTATCAGTTTCACAGAGTTTTACTGTTCACCTTCTTAATAATGTTGTTGGTCATAAAGCTTACTTTTCGAAAAACGTTTCTTAAATCTTTAATTGTAGCATGTTTCCTAGCAATGGTTATCTATAGTATCAGAGATGCTATTAATCACTATAAGATCATGACTAATTTTGAATTGAACAAGGGTCAACTACAGCCCTATAGTGGTCTAGACAGGTTTATTGAAGATTGCAAACCTTTTCTAAGTAACAGTAGCTTCACCATGGATCTGAAACCCACAGCGGTTCGAAACTACATCCCTTATCATCTTGCTGAATATGAATACCTAAAAAATTTAAAACGAGGTATAAGAAATGCTGATTACATCATAACTGACAATCATCAAAAGTATCGTTCAAGAGTACTTGTGACTCATCCAAATGCTATTCTTGTTAAAAATCCCAACAAATGATAGCTTCAATATTACATTTTATGCTGACAGGTTTATTTGGAATAGCAATTATTCAATATCTAAAAAAACCTTCACTTTCTTCGATACTGATATTACAAGGTTTGGCTATCGGTTTTCTTGCAGAAACGATGATATCGTTTCTGCTATATTTTATAGGAATTCATACATGGGTATCGTTTATTTTAATGGCACCTTTTATCGGCTATTCCCTTTACAAGAAGTGGAGTGATTATAGTGAGTACTTTTTCCGAATATTGATAAAATTTCGAGAGCATAGAATTACTCTAACTGAGGTAATTATATCAACAGTTTTACTCGAAAAGATAATATTTGCCGGATATATGGTTCTTAGCATCCCTGTATATTTTGAAGACACAATGATGCATTGGGCCGGAAGAGGTAAAGCTTTATACTTCGGAACTAACTTTTCCATGGACCCTTCTTCTCCATTATTTATGGGCAGATTGTTTGGACATAAACAATATCCATTACTTCTTAGTTTATGGAAGGTAAATACTGCACATATAGGTGGTGACTGGACTGATACATATGCTTTGTTTGATTCATATTTATTCTATCTTATCCTGATTGCATCAACGGTTATTGTAGTCTACCATTTAACTAATAGAATCCTCTATGCTTTAATTAGTATAATTATCATTACTTCAGTCCCACTAAATATCTGGCATTCTGCTCATGGCATGGCTGATATGGCCTTACTCGCAATATCTGTGCTTTCAATTTGGAGCATATACAAAAAGGAATATCTAATAACTGGATTATTATTAGCTGCATTAGCTTGGATTAAAAATGAAGGACTCCTCATATTTGCACCTGTATATATTCTCGGATTAATTATATACAATTTCGATCTTAAAAGTCGAAATATTAAATTAATATCAAGAGCATTAGGTCTATGTCTAATAGGATTGATAATTCCATTATTACCGTGGCAAATATTTAGGTGGTATACTGGACTGAGTATGTCAACACCTATTAAAACTGAAAACTATTATCATCCAGATTCTCTTCAGATGTTTGGAAAATTTACGTTTGATAACCCTGCTAACAGTTTCTTTTGGGTATTTGTAGTTGCCGGTTTGATTTTGGGCTCATCTAATATTCTTAAAAATCGTCTTTCCTTCTCCTTGCTAATTATGCTTTTTGCCCACTTTATACTATTGATATACATTTTCTGTTTTACAGGAGCTCATATCTTTATGGCTAATCAAATGACGATCCATAGAAGTCTTATGCAAATTGTTCCGCTAGCCTGTATCCTTATCTTTTCACTTTTTGCGGAAACTAATAAACTTTAACCTTGGCTAATTCTTTAAAAAGATTGCATTCGGAAAAGGCAGATGTTCTAACCCCCTATTAATCGGACAAAATGATAGTGATTAATAATTTCTTATACACAAAGCGTTTATGATTTTGTATTTAATCTCTACGCATAAGAAAGGCATATCCGCCTTGGAATTACATCGAAAAATTGGCGTTCATAAGAGAACGGCTTTACTATTCAAACGCAAGACAATGGAGGCCATTGGTTCGCATTGTTATTACGAAATGGATGGTGATGTGGAGGTGTATGAGACCAGTGTAGGACCAAAATAAAGTGGTAAACCAGGCGTAAAATTGATGCTTGTAAGTGCATAGATTTTTATAAACGATTATGCGTTTCTCTCCTCTGAAGGCCTTTTTTGTTTAATTTAATAAGCTGCTCTTCTCAGGTCTTACGTCCATTGACCAAACCCTGAATTTCCCCTCATACCCCCTC
>ENA-ORXM01002035-ORXM01002035.1-marine-metagenome-genome-assembly--contig:-NODE-2035-length-25316-cov-3.469313_pt1 | contig 25316 bp, 24 predicted proteins | sample MGYA00237867_ERZ511480 | MGnify/ENA primary metagenome ERZ511480 (study PRJEB26309, sample SAMN06266103) | marine metagenome | isolation source: Algal blade | place: United Kingdom:Sidmouth, United... | reverse complement strand
TTTTTTTTTTAATGATACGGCGACCACCGAGATCTACACTCTTTCCCTACACGACGCTCTTCCGATCTTATACTTCTAAGGATGAAGTTGCTGTTTGTAATTTGGCTTCTATTTCCTTGCCTAAATTTGTCATCAATGGTAAATTTGATTTTGACAAATTATATGAAATTACTAGAATTGTTACTCGTAACTTAAACAAGGTAATTGATATTAATTATTACCCTGTAAAAGAAGCTCGTAACTCTAATATGCGCCACCGTCCTATCGGTATTGGTGTTCAAGGTTTGGCAGATGCACTAATTTTGATGCGTTATCCTTTTGACAGTACAGAGGGCAAAATGTTGAATAGAGCAATCTTTGAAACCATGTACTACGCAGCAGTAACAGAATCTTCTGAAATAGCAAAAGAAGAAGGTCCTTACCAATCTTATGAAGGCTCTCCTATTAGTCAAGGAATTTTACAATTTGACCTATGGGATCAAACACCTTCTTCTAAATGGGATTGGGATAAACTACGTGCTAGCATCAAAGAAAATGGTGTTCGTAATAGTTTATTATTAGCTCCAATGCCAACTGCTTCTACGTCACAAATTCTAGGGAATAATGAGTGTTTTGAGCCTTATACCTCTAATATTTATACGCGTAGAACACTTTCTGGTGAGTACATTATTGTCAACAAACACTTGCTAAAAGATTTGATTGAGTTGGGTCTATGGACAGAAGAAATCAAAGAGCAGTTAATGGCTGCCAATGGGTCTGTTCAAGGAGTTAAAGAAATTCCAGACGATATCAAAGCATTATACAAAACCGCTTATGAAATCAAGCAACGCCATATTATTGATATGTCGGCAGATAGAGGTGCATTCATTTGTCAATCTCAAAGTCTGAACTTGTTTGTTGAAAACCCAACTTTTGCGAAGTTAACTTCTATGCATTTTTACGCTTGGAAAAAAGGTTTAAAAACAGGTATGTATTACTTAAGAAGCAAGGCTGCTGTTGATCCAATCAAATTTACATTGTCGTCTAAACACCAAACTAAATTTGTAACAGCAGAAGCTGTTGATCCTGCCAATACGGAAGAAGGTATTTCTTGTAGCTTAGACAATCCTGATGATTGTTTGATGTGTGGCTCTTAGGAAATTACTATCAAGACAAAATAGAATTAGCGAATGACTCTTTGAGTTGTTCGCTTTTTTTTGTTAACAACAAACATAGATTAGAGGTACTTAACTATCTGATCAAAAAAAGTTAATATCTTTGCATGATGAAAATATACTCAACACTACAATTAGGAGAATTTCATCCTATTTTCTGCGAAGATTTTTTATACTGGGAACTGTTAGTGGAGATGGTGTATTGGCTGTAAATGAGCAATTAATTATCATTGAACAAAATGACAAACCTGATTATCTAGCCTATCATCTGAATAAGTCTTTTGAAGAGTGGTCAAGCCAACATATTAAAACATATTCGTTCCAAGAAGTTAATAATTTAGCCATTTCTACAGACGGTGTCTTGAGTTTTGCTAGAAATTCTACAGAAAGCGTTGAAGGTATTGATGCGCTTGATTTTTTGATGTTAAACACTGATTTCCAACAACAGGACAATATGTTAGATCGAAAGTGTCTTTATTTACAACAGGAATATGCATTGATACCCAATGATGATGTCGCAATCATTAGGATACTTCCCTAAACAAAAAAATATTCCTAGGAGACAATTGGAACCTTTTATAGGTTCTATTTATTGTAAGTAGTATTAAAAAAAGATGGTGTATCAAATATAAAACTGTTTCTTAGAATGATTCAATAATGAAGCATAGCTAGCCCGCTTCTTCACAGCTTTATATTTAACACCCTATAAAAAACAAAAACCCATGTTTCAATCAGAAATAAAAAGTCAAATCAATGAAGATATCTCTATTTTGGTTCAAGTAGATAATCATCCTTGGAACTACATCTGTGAATGTGGCGATGCAAGAAATTGGACGGTGAAGGAAGTTCAAAATGCCAACGCGGTCTTTATTAGTCACACACACATTGATCATTTTGTCAACTTTGATAACGTCATTCGACACCAAATCGGCATTCAACGTAGAGTTGTTATTTGTGGCCCTAAGGAGATTGCTACCCAAGTTCAAGCCAAGTTAAAAAGCTATACTTGGAATTTAATTGAGAAAGGGGCAATTGTCTATGAAATTCGAGAAATGCTCTCTGAAAACGAAATTAAAGTAGTTGAATTAGAACCTCCGTTTTGGGAATTGGTAGAAAAAAACAGACTTAAAAGCAACGTTCTTTTTCAAGAGAAAGGTTTTGTTGTAACAGGTATCTTATTGGATCATAAAACGCCAACTTTAGCTTATAAATTCCAAGAGCAAGATACGATAAAAATTGACCTTCAAGCCAGTAGCTTTCGTGGTGGCAAATGGGTTAAAATACTAAAAGAGGCCTTTGAACGCAATGATTCTGAACGGTCCATTACCATAGAGGACAAAACCTATTTAGCTAAGGATTTATTTCATTTGTTGCATGTTCAAAAAGGCGATTCTTTGGGAGTTATCATGGATCATGCTGCAAATTCTGACAATCATGCTAAAATCATTCAACACTTTTCTCATTGTCAGAAGGTGTTTATTGAGAGTTTTTATAAGAACGAAGACCAAGCATTTGCAACTACAAATTATCATAGTTATGCGGCTATGTCTGGCAAAATAATGCGCGAAGCCAAGGTCTTAAATCCTGTTCCTGTCCATTTTTCTAGAAAATATGGTACAGAGAAAATTGAGGCCTTGGTAAAAGAATTTGAAGTAGCTTTAAAAGAAATTTAATTGAATGAATCGTTTTATAAAAGGATGTTTGTTTGGAATGGCTATCGGTGATGGCTATGGTTATCCAGCGGAGTTTTTAAGTATCGAAGATATCATAAGCAAATGGTCACCTAATGGTCCAGAAGAGCCAACAGGAAATCCGATTTTGGTAACCGACGACACACAAATGGCCATTGCTGTTGCTCAAGCATTGATGAACACCTTATCCGTAACTATGTCACGTGGCTTAATGACCCTAAAAACAATAGAGCACCAGGCATGACCTGTATTCGATCTTGTGAACGGTTAGAAAAAGGACTTTCATGGAAAAAAGCAACTGAATTGAGTTCTAAGGGATGTGGTGCAAATATGCGAGTTATTCCTGTAGGCTTATTAACTGCAAAAGGGGTTAATTTATCAACTATTGGCGCTATTGCACAATTTCAATCCGTTTTAACACACGCGCATCCAACAGCATTAGCAGCCTCCGAAATTACAGCTATTACAATAGCTAAAATTCTTCATAAAGTGCCTCTTGAAAATCTATTAGATGAATTGCTAAAACATGCTGAACAACAGAAGAAAAACTATCGTGAAACTTATTTAAAAGACATTTGGAATCGACCACCTTTTAGAACAGCAGAAGAATTTATTACTTTGGGTTGGGAACAAATAATCGAGATTTTATGGAAAGTAAAAGAAGGCCTTCAAAAACAAGACACTCAGACTGATCCTTGCCTAATTATTGGTGCAGGTTGGATTGCAGAAGAAGCTTTTGCAACAGCTTTATATTGTTTTCTTTTATTTCCCAATGAGCCAACAAAAGCATTAAAAAGAGCCGTCATCACCTCTGGTGATTCAGATTCTATTGCTTGCTTAACGGGTGGTTTTAGTGGTGCTTATTGTGGTATTGATAAATTCCCTACAGATTGGATTAATAGAATTGAATACAAGAATGAATTAGAGTTAATAAGCTCATTTTATGAATCATAAAAAAAGCATCTACTTGTTGTAAGTAGATGCTTTCTTCTTTAGAGCGTGTCTAAATTTAATTGAGCTTGAAAATCAATAGATTGAGGTTCTGTCGAAAAGTTAATTGAGAAGTTTAGCGGGCTAAACGCTGAACGGCAAAACCCTCACGTCAGTAAATTAAGTTGAAGTCAGGTTCATAATATTTTGGTTTTCATCGAAAAGAAAATTTAGACACGCTCTTATCAAAAAGGATGATATTCCTAATACTCAAACTCCATATTAGGTTTTGGAAAACCAAACAAGTGCTTTTCTCGGATGTGTTTAGCCACCTTCTGGGAGACAAATTTTGTCCAACCCTTTTCATTTTCTCGAAGCATCCGCAAAGCATTAATAGCGTAAATCTGCAACAACTCCTCGTTATAACCTTCAATATCTACAACATGTCTATTTTCAACAATATGTTTGTACAAATAACGAATACCATCAGGAATAGGCAAATTACGGCAAGTCATTAATTCACTTCCTCCTTCGTTATAAGCAGGGTACACATACACTCGAACATTACGAGTGAAAATTTCTCCGTAAGAAGTAATTAAGCGACCGTCTTTGTTTCTATAAAATTTGCTATTCACAATATCTAACAAGCCTTTGGCACTAATTACAATACCTAATTTTGCAACTCGATAATCAGCTAAGTAATTGATTAAGCGTTTGTATTCATTACAGTTTGTAATCATGATACACTTTCCAAGATGATTGAGTAAAGAAGCTCGATCTAGGAAATCTTGCTCTTCTACTTTTCCTGTATCTCGACACAAGTCTTTTAACGTAATTTCGGCTAAAACGCTAGTGCCTCTTGAGGATAAATCTGCCTCCGTTTTAAACTGTTTGGTAGCCGATTCAAAACGGTCTAAAGTCCTTAAAGTTGCTGGTCTAAAACTCCCTCGAACGACCAAAGCATTATGCTTGTACATAAATTCTGATGGATGAACAGGCATTCCATTGCTATCAAACATAGCAACATCTGTCATCTTTTGTTTGACCAGTTCTAAGGTAACCAAACGATTATCGATATCGATAAACTGCGGTCCTTTGATTCGTAACATATCAATTTTCACTCGATTTCGAATTCCTTCTAACAAGGAGGCCATTAGCTTGATGTAATCGCCATAGTAATAATAGGATCCATAGACTAGGTTCACCCCTAACATACCAACAGCTTGCTGTTGCAAAGCGATGTCATTATCCAATAGCTCAATATGCATCACAATTTCGTTTGGCTCTGCTTGAGGGTGCAATTGAAAACGCAATCCGACCCAGCCTTGACCTTTGTTTGTTTTGTGATAATTAATCGTTTCTACGGTGTCTGCAAAAGCAAATAAACGGCATTCAGGGCGTTCGGCACTCAAGCGATCTAATATCAAATCATATTCGTGATCCAACATTTTGTACAATCGAGATTCGCAAACATAGCGTCCCGATTTTTCTGCACCATAAATATCGTCACTAACGAGCTTATCATAGGCAGAAATTGTTTTAGCAATTGTTCCTGAGGAAGCCCCCGCCTTAAAGAAATATTGTGCTACTTCTTGCCCTGCACCAATTTCGGCAAAAGAACCATAAGTATTACTATCTAAGTTTATTTCAAGTGCTTTTTGGCGGGTTTCAAGAATTTGTATTGGCATAAATAAATTTATAATTTGATTATTTTTCTTAATATAGGAACGAGACCTAATCTCAATATTCCCGAATATACTAAAATAAAACCGCTTCTAAAATCAGTTGTTTAGGAAATCTTTATTTAATGAGAAAAAAGTGCTTTGTGCAAGATTTTATTCTGATTGACAATTTGATAACCTTACATTATTAATTATCTTAGTTGTCTTGTTTAAATTCTACACCACCTACTTTATGTCATCCAAATTCACCCTCGTCCTCCTTTTATTTTGGGCTTCCTTGAGTGCTCAAAATAAGAATACAGATAGTCTCGTCCAAGCATTAAAAATGATGCCAGAGGACACCAACAAAATATTTACTTATCAGGCTATTGCCCAACAATACTTGACCACTCAATTAGATTCTTCTATTGTTTATGCAGAAAAAGGACTCCTTTTGGCAAAAAAACTAGATTTCTACAAAGGAATGGTTCGATGTCTAAACGCATCTGGTAATTATTTTGAACGAAAAACAAAGTATGACATTGCTTTGGATTATTACAATCAAGCACTAGAGATTTGCGAGCAATACGACTATACAGCAGGTTTCGCCATTGTTTTGAATAATATTGCGATTGTACATACTAGAACAGGCGCCCACGAAAAGGCGTTAGCACTATATTTTGAAGCATTAAAAGCTGAGGAAAAAGAAAATCATCAAAAAGGAATTGCGGAGGCTTATAACAATATTGGGATTGTTTATTATTACCAACAAAATATAGATAAAACCTTAGAGTATTTTGAAAAATCCATCGCAATCGAAGAGGCTATTGGTGATTTTGAAACCTTAAAAAAAGGCTATAACAATATTGGCGCACTTTATAATTATCAAAAAAAATATAACAAAGCTTTGGTTTATTATCACAAGTCTTATGTTATTGGAAAGCAATTTAATGATAAAATAGAGATGGCTATTAATTTGAACAATATAGCTGTTGCCCACCACAGTCTACACCATTTAGATTCTTCTGTTATGTACCACAATCAGTCTATTCAATTGAGGGAAGAATTGGGTGACAATAGAGGGGCTGCTTATTCTTATCATAATTTTGCTTCGGTTAGTAAAGATAGAGGCAATCCTAGAGAGGCTGAAAAATTCTACTTAAAAAGTTTAGCTTTATCCAAAGAAAAGAGTCTTAAAGAAATTGAAATGGAGACCTACAAAAGTCTAGCAAAACTATGGAACGAACAGAAACAATTTGAAAAGGCAAATGAATACTTAAATTTACACATTAATGCCAAGGATTCTATGATTAATGAGCAAAGTGCCAAAGCGATTGCTGAAGTAGAGTCTAAATACGAAGTCGCGAAGAAAGAGAAAGCTATTTTGGTACAACAAACTCAGATTGACCAACAAAATATTGAAATCAATCAGAAAAATATTCAATTGCTTTCCTTAGGTAGTATTGCCATCATTTTGATCTTAATAGGGATTCTTATTTTCAACTATTTGAGGCAACGCAACATCCAATTACAAAAAGAACATCAGCTAAAAGAAGCCATAGGAAAATTGGACACTCAAGAAAAGTTAGAAAAACAACGGTATCAAATTTCTAGAGACTTGCATGACAATATTGGTGCTCAATTAACCTTTATTATCTCTTCTATTGACAACCTAAAATATGGCTTTCAATTGGAAAATGCTTTGAGTAATAAACTAAAGAAAATTACAACCTTTACTTCCAATACCATCCGAGATTTAAGAGACACCATCTGGGCAATGAATAAGGATGCGATTAGTTTGTCAGATTTAAAACAACGCATTCACACTTTTTTAAGAGCGGCCAAAGATTCGACTCAAGATATTGAATTTAATTTTATTATTGATGATAAACTGCCTAAAGATTATACCTTGTCTTCTATTGAAGGAATGAATATTTATCGAATCATTCAAGAGGCATTAAACAACGCCTTGAAATACGCAGAAGCAGAAAAAATTGAGCTTAGTATTCATAAAATAAACGCTGCTTTGCATTTCAAGCTTAGTGATAACGGCAAAGGTTTTGATTTAGATACAGCAGCTTTGAGCAATGGTTTGCACAATATGCGCAAACGGGCTCATGAAATGGGTGCCGATTTGGAGATTAAGTCTCAAATAGATCATGGAACTTTTGTAACTTTAAAACACGTTGTACATTAAGAATAATACTTCGTGGGGTTTAGCTGCGCTGCTACTTCGTGGTTTAGTTTTTTTACCAACTAAGTTTGCGCCCTCACGAACGAAGTGCGCTAAAAAACATAAAAATCATTCGCTCTGTTATAGAGTTTTGTAGGTATAAAAATAATCCAAAAGAATGCACAAACTTGGGCATGACGTAGGTTGGGTAAAGGCTTCTGTGAAGAATACGTCCGTGTTTAGCGAGCGAAGCATTCGCTAAACACAGTATTCGAGCAGTTAAAGCCTTCCGACCGTAGTCTGAGCCCTTGACTTTGGTTCTTTGGTCAAGCAAAGAACGCCCAAAAAAGTTCTTTTTTCCTTTAATCTTTGTTTTGTACTAATTGAAACCACGAAGTAGCAGCCTAGCTAATTAATACCTGAATTTTATAAAGAGCTCATTAGCTACGCTGCTACTCCGTGGTTTCATTATTATAAAAACCTACAAAATTCTATAACAAAGTCAAGCCACCTTGTATTTATCTGATTATCAGTATATTAATATTCTGACAAATAAAAACTCATATTGCTAATAATCAAACAAATACGATTTAGCTTCGCTGAGCACTTACGTCCGTTAGCATCTGAGACCTTCGGGTTTTCAACAGAGTATTGGTTAAGGCTTCTTTGTTATTATTTCAACATCTTACCAATAAATTATCCTAATCCTCATTTGTCTCTGTATATTTGCGCTCAAAATCGTTTATAACCTTTTCACTAGCAAAACAGATCACTCCAATGCAGCTTACCTTAAGATTGACCTTTTTATTCCTTTTTTCTTGTAGTATTATAAGCCATGCTCAATTTGCCCCTGTTGCAGGACAAGCAGGTAGTACAGCTATTCACAAAGATTCTAGCATTCTATTGGCTTGGGCAACTCAATGTACTGTAGAACGAGGTTTCGTGGATATTAGTCAGCCCAACTTAGGAACAGCATCCGCAGGAAGTGTTGGTGGTGCAATTGGAGCAGCGGGAGATGGTTTTATTGTGAGTCTTGGAGATGCAGGCAAAGCAACACTTACTTTTGAGTATCCAATAAAAAATGGTCTAGGTCCTGATTTTGCTGTTTTTGAGAATGCTTTTAGTGCAACTTTCTTGGAATTAGCTTTTGTAGAAGTAAGTTCTGATGGGCAGAATTTTGTGCGTTTTCCAGCAATTTCAAATACAGACACCAACCTTCAAGTAGATGCTTTTGGGAGTGTGGATGCAACACTTTTGTATAATTTTGCAGGTAAATATCGTGCAAACTATGGAACCCCCTTTGATTTGGAAGAACTTGTTGCAGATTCTGCTATTCTCAATGTTAATGCAGTGACGCACGTTCGTTTGGTTGATGCCGTTGGTTGTATTCAAGATAGTTATGCAACTCGTGATAGTCGTGGTCTTAAGGTGAATGATCCTTGGAGTACGCCTTTTCCTTCTAGTGGTTTTGACTTGGATGCCGTTGGTGTTATTCATCAAAATACCAATGTTGCTATTCAGAAAATTCCTACTCCAATATTTACAATATACCCAAATCCTGTTCAACAAGGTACCAAAGTATTTATTGATACTAAGTATCCAAACGAAAACGTTACTTTCCAAATTTATAATCTACAAGGGCAACTAATCATGGAGCAACAAGCTGCTCAACAACAAATTTCTACTCAATCTTTGCAAAAGGGTGTTTATTTATTAAAAATACAAGCTGCTCAACAATTTTTCACCCAACAACTCATCATTTATTAGAATTATTTAATCCTCTATTAGATTGCAAGATTATTGGTAAAGCTCTCTCTTCCTATAAAGTGATTTTTTTTTCTTTAAAATTGATTATAATTTTGTTTTCTTCAAAAGTTAATCGTAATATTGCAATATACCAATAAACTAGCAAAATGGGCCTATCCAAAACAGAGGTTTTTACACCAAAACAGAATTCTATTGCACAGATAGCAAAAGCCTTAGGGCATCCCGCTCGAATTGCAATCATTGAGTTTTTATTAGAACATAAAACTTGTATTTGTAAGAATATAGTAGAGGAATTGCCTTTATCGCAGGCCACCATTTCTCAGCATTTGAAAGAGCTTAAAAATGCAGGTTTAATCAAAGGAACTATTGAAGGAAATAGCATCTGTTATTGCCTTTCTGCCAATGCCTTTAAAGAGCTTACTAGTTATTATCAAAATATATTAAATTCAATTCAACAAACAGACAATGCTTGTTGTCCAAAATAGAAGCATCATGAAATTATCAACACTAAAAAAACACATTGAATCTATCGAGAGTATCCATTTTCAACTCCCTGATGGTCAGCTAATTCCTAGCCACTATCATGTAACAGAAGTTGGAATGATTCAAAAAAACTTTATTGACTGTGGTGGAACGCTACGAGAAGAAAAAGTAATTAATTTCCAATTGTGGTATTCAGATGATGTAGACCATAGTTTACAGCCTAAAAAGTTGTTAGATATTATCAACTTATCTGAAGAAAAGCTAGGTTTAGGAGACTTTGAAATTGAAGTAGAATATCAAGCAGGAACGATTGGAAAATATGGTTTATCTTTTGATGGCAACAACTTCTTATTGACTAATAAAATGACCAACTGTTTGGCACCAGACAAATGCATTCCCAACCTACAAAAACCTAAAGTAAATCTTAGTGATTTAATTGCCAATCAAAATAATTGTTCTCCTGATAGTGGTTGTTGTTAATATACGCTCAAAACACTTATTGTTATGTCAATAGTATTCCCTAATCTTGCACTCTTTTGTCAAGAATTGGAACAAAAGTTTGATCAAATTCTTCCGTCTAGAAAGCAACAACTTCTAGTATTGAGTGCCTATTTAAGCACTCAAATTCAAGAAAAAAAAACACCTTCTATTACGGTCATTTGTACCCACAATTCTAGGCGAAGTCATCTAGCGCAAATATGGCTAGCTATAGCAGCAGATTATTATCAAACTCCTACCATTAAAACCTTTTCTGGAGGAACAGAAGTTAGTGCCTTTAATCCTAGAATGGTGGCGGCTTTGCAGCAAATTGGGTTAAAAATTACAACTAAAGATTTAGGAACTAATCCTATTTATGAGGTTTATTGGAATGATCAGATGGCGCCTTATTTGGCTTTTTCAAAACACTATATGAATGCTCCTAATCCACAAAAAAACTTTGCAGCAGTTTTGGTTTGTGGACATGCTGATACAAATTGCCCAATTGTCACGGGATGTACTCTAAGGTTGGCACTGCCCTACAAGGATCCCAAAGCCTTTGACGATACAAATATAGAGGTTGCTGAATATGGCAATACTTGTGCTTTAATTGGTTTAGAAATGCTCTTTGTTTTAAAACAACTACAACATTAATTTTACACCTCTATGAAAGCCTATCTAGCTGAATTCATAGGCACCTACGCACTGGTTTTCTGTGGTACAGGAGCCATTATTATTAATGATGTTAGCAATGGAGCTATTGGACATCAAGGAATTGCCATCACTTTTGGAGCTATTGTAATGGTGATGATTTATGCCTTAGGGAATGTTTCTGGTGCGCACATTAATCCAGCTGTTTCTATTGCTTTTGCCTGTACGAATAAGTTCAATCGAAAAAATTTGCTCCCCTATTGTCTTGCCCAAATAACAGGTGCTTTATTCGCCAGTTTTACCTTAGCTTTTCTATTTCCTACCCACCTAACATTGGGAACAACACTTCCTTATGACGGTTGGCAACAGTCTTTTGTCTTGGAAGTTATTTTAACTTATTTTCTAATGCTAGTCATTCTCATGGTTAGTCAGAACAAAGCTGTTTATCAATTCTCTGGTATTGCGATTGGAGGTACTGTGCTGTTAGAAGCTTTATTTGCAGGACCAATTACAGGAGCGTCTATGAATCCAGCTCGTTCTATTGCTCCTGCCCTAGTATCTGGTCATCTTAACTTGCTTTGGATTTATATTAGTGCGCCAATTTTGGGAGCTTTGTTGGCAACAGGCACTTGGTATCTTATCAAAGAACCATAAGACTAAAACAGGGTTTGTAACTCCTCCAAATTTCATCAACTAAATTCCTCCTTAAATACCTTTCCATCAATTTGGTAATCTAACCAAACTCAACAATTAAAATAATAATAAAATTTCCCCTTGAATTAAGGGCTCTAATTTTATCTAGCTATTTAATCAAAGAGCGATAGACAAGAAGTATCACTATTTAAGTGATATTTTTTTGTTAATAACTTAAATGATTGCGTCTCTCCTTTACTTAGATTATGGATTAATTTGTACGATTTAAAAATCGTTATTCCACAAACTCCAAAAACTTGATTATCAATAACTAATAACAAGAAACGATTCTTTATAAATCTTAAATAGAAGTTTTTTTAGACTTGTAAACCCAAAAGCTAAACAATATTTTTGTATTTGTTACTTGTAAAGTATTATTCATAAAATTCAAAAAAAATACTCAACTAATTTAGACAATGAATACATTTAAACTCATTACAACATTTTTATTACTCACCTTATGTTCTTATAGTTTTGGGCAATTTGGTGGTTTAGTCAAAAAGCCTAAGAAGCCAAGTATCCGCACCCCAAAAAGCAATAAATCAAAAACAGTTCAAAAGGCAACGAACACAACTACTTCTAGTAGCTCTAGTGCTACAGTTGAAAGCAATCGAAACAAAGATGGTACTCCTAAATACAATTCGGACGACCCTACTTACAAAGCTTATTCTAAAGCAAAAGAAAATATAAAATTTGCAAAAAGTATCGTTGAAGGTATTGAATGGAAACAAAACAAAGAAAAAGCCCAAAAAGATGCCGCAAAGTATTTGACAAAAGCAAAAAGTAGTTTAGATTTTTTGAACGAACAAGCTTCTGAAAAGGGTCAGGCTTACCTTAATGAAATGAATGAAACGTATACAGCTCTCAATACAAAATGTACCAATGAAACAGCTGCTTTTAATAAAAAAGAAACTTATGAAAAAAATATTAAAAGCTATGAAAGTTGGATTAAGTATGGTAACAAAGACGAAGCTTCTAAGTTAGACTTTTCTTACGTAGGCTTTTATAACGAAATTGAAAATTACAAAAAGGAACTTCCTAATGTTTTTAAAAACAGTAAAAACACACAAGCTATTTTCAAAAGCTTAGATGATTATTTTAACAATAGGGTTTATAAAGAAGTTAAGAAACAAGAAGAAGATGCTGCCGTAGTAATTGAAGCAATGTACAAGAAACAGCTTTGGGAAGGGCACGAGAATTATCGTATAGAAGCAAAATCTTACTTAAAAAAATTAGAAAACATCTTGCCTAGAATTCCATCTAAAGATAAATTAAAAGATGAAACAACTGCCAACGCTCTAAAAGCAAAAATAACAAAGGAAACAACTATGCTGAAAGAATATATCAATAGTGGTCAATTGGAAGCTGCCATAAAGCAACGCCAACAAGAACGCATTGATGCTGTTCGCTTAAACGAAAAAGGCATGAGCAATAGTACTTATGAAAAAATGGCTTTGGATCGTAGTTTTAGTGACGGAAAAAAAATATTACGTGCTGTTATTGTTTCTTCTGACTGGCAGGTAGTTAAAAATGCTTTAGATGTACCAAAACACAAATCTTTGTGGTACAGCATCGCCATTAAAGATAAAGATGGCGTCTGTTACAAGGCTAGTGGTGAATTGAGAAAAGATTATGAAGGTGGTGGAAAATATGGTAATCCTAAATTTTTGTTTTCTGAAATAGATACAGAGATGAACTGTAATAATATCAACAAATAAATTCATAGGGCTTTGGTTATCTACAACGTTTAATAGTTCGCGATAACTGAAGCCCTTTCTATTTGACCTAAATATTTAATTACATTTTATCCCCTTCTATAACTGCACTAACATCCTGTAATGCCCAAAAACAGAGTTTTTTAAACTTTTTTCTATCAATTTGATAATCCAACCATCCTATAAAATTAAAGTACAACAAGAACTCCCCTTCAAGAAAAGAATGCACTCTCAGATTATCATAGAGTTTCCTCTTAAAACGCACGAACATTCCTTTATGTTCTCGTTTAGGCAATGAAATTAATTTGTTGATTAAAGCAATAAATGCTTTGTCAAAATCAAACAAAATATCTTTCTTCTTAAAATTTCGTCGAACATTGTTTAGATAAGATTCCAGTAACATATATTCTTCTTGCTCATACATAATAATAATCTTCAGCAAGGAGCTATAATTTACAGAATTCGTGGCTTCTTTATTTTTCAGAATATCATCCAACACATCTAATGCTTTGTCATGATTTTCATTTCCATAATGAGACAAGGCAAATTGATAATGCAAAAAAATTGAAACGGTTTGATTTGGGTATTCTAAATTAGGTGGTAAGTTTTCTATGTAGGCTTTACTTTCTCTAAGTAGACCTGTTGATAGATAGGCCTTGAGTTGAGTCGATATAATACACAATCGACTATAAGGAGTTAAATATTTTTGATCTTTAGGTTTTATATTATTAAAATCTTCTAATAACAAAATAATACTTTCCCAATCTGTTGTATTCACGATTACCCCTGACAATGCTTGATAATGAATTCTTTTATGTTCTTCAAAAAGTTCTGGTGGCAACTGTTTGGTAAAATCATACAAATATTGATGGTACTTTGCAGCCTGTACCGTATCTCTACTGATCGCTGCCAAATAAGCTCGAAGCTGTATGGCTGCGATTTCAGCTGGCACACTTTCTTTTTGATAAGGTTTGTAAGGTAATAAATTATTACTAATCTCTTGGATTAGAGTAGGAAACTGTCTAGAAAATTTTTGTTTCGTGGAAAAAACAATGCGTCCTAATTGAATTCTACAATCTGCATACTCCTTCATTACTGAAAAAATAGTGCTGTATTTTTGTTCATAATCGCCTAAAATTTCTTCGTCTATCTCGTCATAACGAAGCCGTGTATTTTGCAACTTAAACCACCATTCATAAATCGAAGGCAGTAATAGAATACGTTGATGTTTCTCTGCGAGTTCTTGCAACTCTAACAATTTCTCCAAAGTAGTATTCAGCAAAAATTTGTTAAATAATATCTCTACTTCTACTAAACCTTCTAACAAGACTACATCTATATTTTTGTAGGCTTGTTGATTCCTTAAACTCTTCAATATTTGTTGGTACAAATACGTCTGAATCCCACTCAATCCTTTTACGTTTTTGAACTTTAGTTTGAATTTTTTTCGATCTAAAGACACCTGCTTATCCAAATAATCAAAAACTTGGATATACACACTCGTATCACTATTTAAGTGATACTTTTTTGACAAAAGTTTAAAAGATCTTTTTTCTTCTTTTTTTAAGGACTTTATGAGTTCATAAAGCTTGAAAGTAGTAATTCTATTCATACTAAATACTTATTAAGCAACCCATTAATCCAAAAAATATATTTCTGAACGCTATTTTTTTCTATTTTTTTTGACTTTATAAACAAACTTAATTGAAATAGTTTTGCATTTGTTATTACTAATTTACATGAAAAATCACATAATCAAATCATTTAAACAATGAATAAATTTAATTTTCTATTTATACTTCTATTTATTACTATAAGCACTTGCTCTTTTGGTCAATTTGGAGGATTAATCAAAAAAATAAAAAAACCTAAAACAAGCGTTAATAAACCGACCACTAACAACATTACTAAACCTTCTATTGAGAGCAATAGAAATGACGACGGCTCTCCTAAGCATGATTCAGAAAGTCCTATCTACAAAGCCTATGCTAAAGTAAAAGAGGGGCTAATGTTTGCACGAGGTGCTGTAGAAGGTTTTGAAGCTAAGCAAGATCCCGAAAAAGCTAGAGCAGATGCAATTAAATATTTAGCAAAAACAAAAGAGCATTTAGATTTTTTAAATGGAGAATCTTCAGAACAAAATCGTGAATATCTTGCTGCTTTCAACACAGAATACAAACGACTAGAAAATAAGCATACCAGTAAAAGTAAAGAAAGTGACCAAATTAAGTACCATGAAGATCGACTAAAAGAATATCAAGCTTGGATTGTGTCTGGCATCGAATTAAAAAGTACTGATTTAGAACCAACTGTTAGAGGATATAAAAAAACACGTGATGCCTTCAAAAATGCACACCCTAAGGCTTTTGAAAGTAACAATGTGAAGTTTATGATTCGAGATGTAGAAGATTTTTTTGAAACTAAAGTTTACCAAAAAGTAAAATGGCTAGATGATGATATCAGTCGTACAATTAAAGAAATGTATGAAGTTCGTGTAGAGCAAGAGATGTATATTCTTAATGCAGATGGTTATTTAGAGGATCTTAAAGAACCCTTAGAAAAGCTAGCTTATTACAAAAAAGATTTACTAGAAGATCCTACTTCTGCAAATGCTTTAGAAGCTAAAATTAACAAGGAAACAACCATGTTAGAAGACTACATTAATAGTGGTAAATTTGCAGCCAACGTAGCTAAGTATGAAAAACAAATTATTGACGGACGTTTGTTAAGAAAAGGCATGTCTGATTCTCAAATTGAGAGTTTTGCAAAAAGCAAACTTCCTGCTAAATATGGAAAGGTGTTGCGCGTCACGGTTGCATCTACAGGTTGGGGCATTAATAAAAATGCTTTTGACATTCCTACTAGCAAGGGCTTGACGGTAGATTTTGCAGTCAAGAAAGAGGATGGAAAATGTTATTATATGCGTGCAACCATTGGAAAAACGTACGAAGGAGGTGGAAAATATGGTCCTATGTGGTTCTCTCAACCTCATGTAGATGGTGAAATGAATTGCAATAACGTTACTAAAAATAAATAAAATACTGCTGTTAACACTTTCTGTATACCTATTCTGTGGAATGTAAACTGTCTTTTTTTTTCTAAGCAACAGTTTAACATTCCACAGATTTTTTTGACCCAAAAAATCTAGCTTTATGTAGTAATAGAAATGGATATTTTTTATATTGAGCTTGTTTTTATGTAGAAAAATAATCCATTTCAAACCGCTTTAATCTTCAACAGAATGAAACTTGATTTAGATTTTGTTCGTAATGAATACCCTTCTTTGAGAACCGATTATGTTTTTTTTGATAATGCTGGTGGTTCTCAAACGCTTAAACGAGTCATGGATAAAATCACAGCATATTACATGACTTGTAATGTCCAATTGGGTGGAACCTATAGTGTTTCTACACAGGCAAGAGAGTGCGTTAATAGTGGTAGTGCTCAAATTGCCCAAACACTTAATGCCCAACTAGCACATGAAGCAGTCATTGGCAGTTCCTGTACGACACTCATTCGTTTGTTCTCCATTGTCATTGGCAAGACTTTAAAAGCTGGAGATGAAATTATTATTACTAACGCCGATCATGAAGCGAATGTTAGTCCTTGGAAAAGTCTCGCCGATCAAGGTATTATTATAAAAACATGGGAATTTAATCGAGAAACGTTTCAACTAGAATTAGACGATCTAAAAAAATTAATGTCCCCAAAGACCAAGCTAGTTGCCTACTGCCATGTCTCCAACATTTTTGGAACTATTCATCCTGCCAAGGAATTTAATGCTTACATTCATAGTCAAGGGGCGCTTTCTTTTATAGATGGAGTTGCCTATGCCCCACATCGTTTGCCAGATGTGCAAGATTTGGATGCTGATTTTTATGTCTATAGTATTTACAAGGTTTTTGGTCCACACCTTGCTGTTTTATATGGTAAGGAAGCTCATTTATTGCGTTTACCAGGCATTAACCATACTTTTGTTGCGAATGACGATTTACCTTATAAATTCCAACCAGGTGGTCCCAATTATGAGTTAACCTATGCTCTAAATGGCATTTCTGAATATTTACAAGCTATCGCACAACACCACGGCATGGATGCCAATCATTCAATCAGAGATCAGATGCAATTTGCTTATGATTTGTTTGATGCACACGAAGAAGCCTTGTTACAACATTTATTAGATTTTCTAACAGCAAAAGAAAATGTACAGATTATTGGTGAACGTACTGCTAACAAAGAACTTCGGGTTTGCACGCTTGCTTTTGTCGTGAAAGGAATGCACAGTGCAGACATTGACGCCAAAGTTGCTCCCAATAATATTGGTATAAAAACAGGTGACTTCTACGCAAAAGGTATTACAAAATCATTAAATTTAGATCAACAAGGTGGTGTAGTACGAGTGAGTATGGCACATTATAATACTTTTGAAGAATTAGATCGTTTGATTGCTATTTTTGATACTATTTTTTAGTTTTTTATAAAAATCCTATCGTGCCTTATGAAACTGCCCATTACTGTTACTACAGATGTTACCCAAGAAGAACTAAGCGTCTTTGTTAAACAAAGCATTATTAAACAATTCAAATATTTTAAGTATGCTAAATACTTTTTATATTTTGTGATACTATTAATGCTTTTGAATACTTATAATATGGCACAAGCTGGTGCTCATTGGAGCAATTTCCTTCGTATGGGAGTATTCATTGTAGTGCTTTTCCTGCTTTGGCAATTTATGCCTAAGATTCAAGCTAAAAATATTTATCAACAGAAGAAGGCTGACTTTGACCATTCTACCTACCTGTTTTCAGAAAATTCCATGAGTATTAAGTCTGCAACAATAGCAGCTGAACTCAATTGGAATGCTTTCAAAAAAGTAGAAAAAGATGAAAATTTTCTGTGGTTGTTTGTTGCTCAAAATCAATCTTATATCTTGCCTCTAAGATGCTTTGAAAACAAGGAAATCCTAGATACTGTTTATCAATTGGCTAAGGATAAAATTAAATAAGTACATTCCTGTTTTCATTCCAATCAAGGAACTATTCATAGACTTATGCTGTATTATAAGCTGTTATGAATTTATTTTATAACATTGTACTCCAAACATTCCTATGTTCAAAACAAACTAACACATGAGAACTACAACTCTATATCGCCCTATTAATGACAGGGAATTATTTTTAATACAAGAACTTGACTATAATGGTTTTCCTCCTCGAAAACCAGAACAACCCTTCTTTTATCCCGTTATGAATGAGGCTTATGCAACTCAAATTACCAAGGATTGGAATGTCAAACAATATGGTATTGGTTATGTAACTCAATTTGAAGTTAACAAAGCGTTCTTAGATCAATTTGAGATCCAAAATGTAGGTGCACACCAACATAATGAACTCTGGATTCCTGCTGAGCAAATGGATGAATTTAATGCTAATATTGTGGGCAAAATCAAAGTAATTAGCGAATTCAAGTAGTGATGATTCAATTATTACTATTAATAAATTCGGTTCTTTTGCTACCCGAAGGCTCACGCAGTAAATCGTGTGGAGTTTTCAATTACAGGTAGCTCTTAACTAATTTTTAAGATTTTAGATACTAGATATTAGATCGTTATACTTTTAGACTAAATTGTTATTAATCAATTTTTTAGCCTAAAATCTAATGTCTAAGAGCGCAGCGATCTAATATCTAAAATAGTTAAACTTGAAGCATACTTTTAAGTATTACCACACGATTTACTGCGTGAGAAGATTTGTCAAAGAACGAAAAAAACTAGAACCGTGAAAGATATTTTAGATGAACAGTTAGAAGAAAGAGAAGTATTGGAACCAATTCCTCTAGTCATTTATGCCTTAATAGTTGCTGTGCTTATTTTTCTAACAGGTGCTCTTTTTAAGATACAATCTTGGCCTTATAGTAGCGAAATTAATCTAATAGGTATTTTTTCTATTGTAATAACAGGAATATTTTCATTCAAAGCATTTAAAGTAAAAAATGATTTTTATTTGAATATGTACTATTTTTTCTTCCTTTTAGGAGGTTTTTCAAAAATCATACTGCTGTTCATTCCTTACCGAAATACTATATGGACAGTACTAAATTTATGCGGATTTTTTTTTATTATAGGACTGCTGTTAACATTAACACGCTACTTCACTTTAAGAAGACCCCAAAAAACATCTTTGAATATCATTCGATATCCTTTGTTGTTGGTTACTCCAATTTGGATAATAGGCTTCTTCTTTAAAATACAATCTTGGCCTTATGCTTCAGAAATGTTAACTATAAGTGTGTTCTTATTTTTGTTGGGAACCATTCTTATGATCATTCTTAAACTCAAAAAAGAAAACCCTGCTTTTCGTTTGATAACAGTTTGGTTAGTTTTGATGGCAAATATGTTAGCATTAGGTTTATTATTTAAGATACAGTCTTGGCCTTACGCTTCGGAATTGATTAGCAACTCTTTTGTGGGAGGTGTTTTGGGAATTATGGTTAAATTAATGCAACAACAAAAATTATTAAAAGAACAAGAAGAAACAGAAAATAATGACTAAGTTTTTGATTGTGTTATTAGTAGGAACGTTATGGGCTTGTGCAGAAGATGTTGCTACAAAAAAAAAATCCAATGTTTTGAAAGTAGAAGTACAACCTAAAGGATATTTAGGTGTTGGGTATGGAGAAGTTTATTCCTGCACTGTGCTGAATGTATTGGAAGGGACTTTTGCTGCTGATAGTTTGTTGTTAACCATTTTAGCAGGGGATACACTGAATAGTAAATTTCTAGCCTCTTCTAAAGACAAACTAACTATTAGCTTCAAAAAACATAAAGAGAAAGAGCCTTATCAAATGATGCCTATTTCTGGGATGGTTGATGCTAATAAAACGTCTTGGTTAATAACAGCAATAAAGATGAACTGAAAATAAAAGCAGCCATAAAAAAAAAACATGAAACAATACATCGCTAATGTAGCCTTGGTCGTAAAAGATTATGACGAAGCCATTCAATTTTATACCCAAAAACTAAATTTTAAATTGCTTGAGGATACGAAATTATCTGAAAGTAAACGGTGGGTTGTAGTGGCACCTCCTGGTGCAAAAGAGTGTTGCTTATTATTAGCAAAAGCAGCGAATCCAACACAAGAGACTGCCATAGGAAATCAAGCAGGAGGGCGCGTTGGCTTTTTCTTGTTTACAGATGATTTTCATAGAGATTATAAAAACATGCAGGAAAAGGGAATCCATTTTGTTCGAGAAGCAATAGAAGAGCCGCATGGTTGGGTAGCTGTATTTGAAGATTTGTATGGTAATTTGTGGGATTTTATTCAGCCAAGTGCTCAAAATAAGAGCCTTATTGAGTAAAGTATACAGTTGTCATACGTTTAAAAAAGCTTTAAAGAATTTTGCCCAACAAGCGTTCATCAATAACGAACGGCATGATTCTAGTTCTTATTCATTGAAGTGATACGAAGTTATTTAATTCCGTATTAAACTAAACCCATACTGAGATGAAAAAGAAAAATGAAGGCACGACGAGTAGCTCGATCTTTAGGAAGGTATTGGCAATTGCAATCCCAATCTTATTTTTTAGTGCTTCTTTGTGGCTAATTGCTTGGATTGCCGATGGGCTAATGTTACGCAATGCCAAAGAAATGCCTAAAAGCAAACGAGCTGTTTTAGCCATTCGAGATAGTGTACCTTCTTACGAGCAGTTTGGGACAGAAATTTTTACAGAGCCTTATTTAAGTGCCTATTATGATGAGTCTTATTATTTTACTCAAAAAGGTAGGAACGATCAGAAAGAATTAATTTTAGAAAGCCTAAAACGCTTAACTACCAATTACGACTGTGTAGATATTTTTATTCTAGCACATACCAACCCCTATTTATATTGGTTTGAAAGCTTGCCCCAAAAACTACGTCAAAAAATACGTTTGGTTTATAATACAGGTTGTCGAAATGCAAACCAAGGAAAGCGCTGGTTAAAATTAGGGGCTCAGGCTTATATTGGGCACAAAGGAAAGACAAGTTTATCTCCCTTTTTTTACGTTTATTTTCTGAGGCGTTGGGTGAGTGGGCATCGACTTGATTTAGCGGTCAAAGAATCCAACAAAATAGCAAGAGACGAAATCAATCTGTTTAAAGACAAATTGCCCGACCCTGGAAAAATGGATTATACAGAGCAAACACACGCCCATCTTTTTGGTAGTCCAACCTTACAAATTGACGAATTATGAGGCATAAGGCACTTTTACATACTATTTTAAGAAAAACGCCTTGGGCTTTACTTTCTTTACTGATCCAACTATCTGTAGTTTGGGCAGCTTATTATTTGTACACCAATGATTATGGTTATAACAGCGGACGTTCGTTTAGTTATTTTATCTCCTTTAGTTATTTTGTATTAGGAGCAGCAGGTCTATTGGGAATAGGTTGTAGCTTAGTAGGCATGAGTTATTCTATACTAACAGAGCGCTGGTACAAGGTCTTGTTTAAACTATTGTTCTATGTGCCTTCCTTGTTTTTGTCTGTTGTTTGGTGTTATTTATGGTTGGTTTTACGCGCTTGGATATGATTAATAAAATAGATTCAACCCCTTGACTTAGGATTGAATCTATTATCAATATTATCCAGAATTCTAATTAGAAACACCTGATAAATGCTCTTCTAAAACAAAGTCAAATCTTAAATTAGGGCTGTGTACCAAACCATTCTTAATTAGATGGATATCATTCTGATTAAATCGAATGTCTAGTTTTCCTTCCTTATCAGTATAACAAAGTAACTGGAGTTCAAAGTTTCCTTCCACAACAACATCCTTTTCTTTTGTTTCATTTGTTTTGGATGAAGTTTGAGTGCTTTTCTTAGCAGTAACTTTTTCTTCATATTCATTAACGACCATTTGATAATTTTCTTGCGCTCTTTCAAGGTCTTTATCTTCTATGGTTAAATCCATGGTAGTTATTTTAGAAGTCTCGATCTTCCCTTTGCCCAAACCAGCCTTGGCAACGATAACTCCACTTGCATCAACAGCCAATTTTAAGTCTAACATCACATGAGCTTTTACCTCTGTTGTAAGTAGCGTTTTAAACTCTACAGATTTTGAATCTATCTCAGAAATGGCTAGTTTCCAACCATCGTGTAGTTTAGTAAGCTGTTCGCTAAGTTCTGTTTTTGTAGTAGTAATAGTTTGAGGAGTGTTATCTTTCTTCTTGAAAAAATTATCATAAATTTTCAAAATCGTACTATTAACATTTAATAATGTATTGATTCGTCCAATTGGTAGAATATTAATGACTTTACGCAAAAAATTCATCTTTTTGGGAATCGGTAGAATATTAAGAATATTCTTAATTTTATCGATTTTGCGTAATATTTTTATTGCTCCAGGATCTTCAGGTTTCTTAGAAGGTGTTTTAACTAAAGTAGTAATCTCTTTTTTATTTATAGTTAGCACGGTATCATGTAACACAGAAATTTCACGAATAAAATTGTGAGAAATGGCTAAGGCATTAGAGTATTCGGTAGTAAATTTGTTTTGAAAGTCAGCTTCAAAACTAGCATCAATTTTTGTTTTCATTGCTCCACCTAAACCCAAATTGATGCCCCATTTGCTTTGACTCTGTTTTCGTTCCTTTTTATCTTTAATATTGTTTTTACTTTTGTGCATAAACTCCTGCATGATCTTAAAAGACTCCCTTCGTTCTTCCTCCCATTCTTCCGTTTCTACAGTGCTAAAGATATGTGTGGTTCCTTTTGTTGTTTTGCTAGTTAAATCTAACTCATCCATTTTAAGAACAAATTTAGATTCTAAAGAAAGGAAACCTTCTTTTTCGTTATAAACTGGCTTATGTTCAACGATAATATCGTCGATAAAAGATTCTCGTAGGATTTTTTCTGTATCCTTAGCCATAAAAATCCAATGTCCAGCCTTATTTTTTTTGAAATTATATTTATAAGCTAAATTGGCTACTGTTTTAACATCGTGTAAGGTTCGTGTCACTTGAAGATTAAAATGACGCTCTGTTTGATTGTAGACGATGTCTTTGAATAGTATTTTCCAATCGGTGTCAATCTGTTTGATAACAGCTTCAATGTGATTTAAATAGTCTTGATATTTAGCAATAATTTCTTTGCTTTTCGAAATTTTTTCTTTCGCATTTTTAAAAGCTAATTGTCGATCTGCTGTAAGCTGCTTTTTTTCTGAAGCAACAATTTTATATGAATCTTGAAATTTGAAACCAGCGCCTATAATTAATTGATCCTTAGGTTCTAATTCTTTTAGAGCAGCTATCTTCTGCTTAGAGGTTTGTATTTCAGTCCAAGTATTTAAAAGTTGCCCAAAGAGTTTTTCAGATTTTTCGAAGATTTGTTTCGTTTGATGAATGAGTACTTTATGTTCTTCGATCGCTTCTACAAAAAGATGGCGTTTTGCTTTTTTGTAGCATATTTCACGAACCGTTTTAAATACTTTTTCTTGAAGATAATCTTCTATTTCTCCACCGCCTAAATTTTTGAGGACTAATTTTTTAACCTCTTCTATATTCAGTTTTATGATTGGTAACATGGTAAGATGTTATTTTGTAGTGTTTAGTGATTGATAAATTTCTTTTAAAGAATCTAGATTTGTTGTGAAATCTTTTGCCTGTCTTGTGAAATTATTGACAATAGCATCCATCACATCACTAGCGGTATCTTTTTTAAGGTCTGCTTTCAAGGCATCCTTTAAATCGTCATAATCCTCCTTATCCAGATTTAAGTCTTTTAGATAATCTCTGAGCTCTTGAATATCTTTGTTAAACTTATCCTTTAATACAGTTAGTTGTTTAGCAGTTTGTCTAGGATGTTCACTTTCGTTAAGGTTAATACCTTTTGTTAGATCTTTGGCAAGATTTTTTTCCATCTTATTTAGGTGAGCAAGTGCCCTTTTGGGACGGATAGATTTTGATTTTAGTGCTCCAACTAATTTTTTAATATCACCAGCAATATCCTTTGCATTAGCCTTTAAAACTTGTGAAATATTCTCAATTGAAATATTTTCTGTTTCTAGGGCTTTTTCTTTAACAGTATCATTGTAATTACCTGTCTCTAAAGTATGTTGATTAACATCATCTAAATGTATACCTTTGTTCTCTTCTTTATCGATCTCCTCTGTATCACTATCAGGAATTATAACACCTTTGTTGTCTACAAAACATAACTGTAATTTAGCATAAGGAACCACTTCCTTAAATCTTTTACGAATTTTTTTTGTTTGTTTCTTGGTAGAACTTTTTCCTTTTTCGTTATACAAAAAGAGTTCTAAATGGTTTCCTTCCTTAGCAGTAGCAACATAACACAAGCCGCTTACTTTGCCTTCTTTAGTGACTGATTTTTTAATATAAGATTTCCAAGGACCAGCTAAGCGCCCAAAAACCATGAGGCAATGTTGCTTTTCTGGATCGTCTTGGTAATCAGCATTGAGGTCAAAGAAAAAAGGAACAGCATTTTCAAAATCAGTAGCAATTTTTGATAATTTCTTTACCTGCTTAAAAAAATTCCCTTTGAAGAAGCTATAAGAACGATCTTCTTGAGGTGATTTAAAAATTGGTTTCATATAATAGACTTAATTAAGTTGTGAGCAAGCAATTAGAATAGTATCTATGCCTTATTTTGTTTGTTTAATTTTTTTTTATCTAAAAAGTAGGACTAGGGTATAGTACGGAATTACTAAATATTCAAAGTTCAATCAAAAAAATGACAATTTCCACCTATTTTTGCAAACGGTAGACTTCTTTGAGTAAGTGTCAACGAATTTCTTGTAAGTGTTGTTAATATCGAATGAAATAAAGAGTATCGAACCCATCAAAGAGGGCAACAAGGTAGACTTTGTGAAAGTAATAAAATGCTTTGCTAAGCTATTTTTTTAGCTTCCCACTATTCTTAAT
>ENA-ORXM01002034-ORXM01002034.1-marine-metagenome-genome-assembly--contig:-NODE-2034-length-25324-cov-3.541054_pt1 | contig 25324 bp, 27 predicted proteins | sample MGYA00237867_ERZ511480 | MGnify/ENA primary metagenome ERZ511480 (study PRJEB26309, sample SAMN06266103) | marine metagenome | isolation source: Algal blade | place: United Kingdom:Sidmouth, United... | reverse complement strand
CCGATGTGACTGTGCAGATCGATAATTTGCGCAATGACAATGGCCAGCTTATGGTATGCCTGACCGACAATCCAAAGGCATTTCCTGATTGCAAGAAAGACGCATCGTCGCTCAAGAAATTGATGCCGGCATCATCGCATACGCTTACCTTTGCTGGCGTTTCGCCGGGGACATATGCGGTTGCTGTGGTGCATGATGAAAACCGGAATAACAAACTCGATACCCGTTTGTTTGTGCCGAAGGAGGGGTTTGCCTTCTCCCGCAATCCCGCGATCCGCATGGGGCCGCCAAAGTTTGAAAGCGCGGCCTTTGCCGTTGGCCGTTCGCGCAGCGTGCAGAAATTGCGGATGAAATATATATTCTAGCCCGCGTAACTTATAGTAGCACCTGCGGCCAATTCGGCTATATAACGTGACATGAAGAAACAATCTTTCTCAGCGTTGAGCGTTGCAGTATTTGCCCTAAGCCTCACTCCCGCAGCGGTGATTGCGCAGGAAGAACCTCCAGCGCCAATGTCCGCTCCCCCTGCGATGGGCGACAGCGTTTTCGACGACACTTATGTAACAGTTGGATTGGGCGGCGCAATCGGGCCAAGCTATGATGGATCTGACGATTATGTGCTGAATGTTCTGCCCGTCATCAACGGAGCCATTGACGGGATTGAATTTTCCCCGCGCGGACCGGGATTTGCAGTCGATTTTATTCGCGATAAAGACGGGGCAAAGGTTGATTATGCGCTAGGCATCGTTGGCACCGTAAATTTTGACAGAAACAATCAGATCAAAGACAGCGTTGTCGAGGCGCTGGGCGAGCGCGATGTGGCCGTAGAGTTTGGCCCGACAGCAGGGGTCAGCTTTAACCAGCTGCTCAATCCCTTCGACTCGCTAACGGTAAACGCTGACGTGAAATGGGACGTTGCGGGCGCGCATAATGGCATGACCATATCTCCGGGTATAAGTTATTTTACGCCGCTCAGCCGCGCAGTGGCTGTCAGCCTGGGCATATCGGCGGACTATGTCGATGACGATTATTCAGACTATTATTTCAGCATCGACAGCGCAGGCAGCACTGCCAGCGGATTGCCGACATTTCAGGCCGACGGCGGATTTAACAAAGCAGGCGTGAACAGTTTTGTCGGTGTCGATCTGGACGGTGACATTACGAATGGTGGTTTCGGGCTGTTCGCGATTGGCAGCTATTCGCGCATGTTGGGCGATGCCAAACGATCCCCCGTCACATCCATTCGCGGCAGCGCCGATCAATTTTTCGGCGTGTTGGGGCTCGGCTACACTTTCTAGCCGCATGCCAGAAAGCTAAACCCTCCACTGGCGCAACCTATTTCGCCCATTGCCGCATAGATTCCAGCATCGCGCTATTTCTCACCCGCAACTGATTCCTCGGCCATAAACCCGTCCGGCAGATCGAAGCGAGCGGGCGGCAACGCGCCGCTGCGTTTTGCGGGTTTCAGATAGGTATCAAACCACCGCATCATCCGGCGGTTATAGTCAAAGCGCGCAGCGGCTTTTCGATTGCCGTGGCCTTCGCCGGGATACAGGATCAGGCGGGTCGGCACGTCTGGTTTGCGCACTTTAAGATTGCGATACAATTCATAGCTCTGGCTGGGGGCAACGCGGGTATCATTTTCGCCATGCAGGATCAGGATGGGCGTATTCGCTTTTTCCACATGATAGATCGGGCTGACCTCCAGCATTCCCTGCCAATCCTGCCATGGCCATTTGCGGCTGTGCACCAGAAACATTTCTTGCGGAATATCGGTCGTTCCGAATTTTGAAATCTGGTTTGATATGCCGACAAACATCACCGAGGCCGCGAAATATTCACTTAATGCCGTTGCCGCCCATCCGCTGGCATAGCCGCCATAGGAGCCGCCGGTTATCCCGACGCGCTTTGGATCGGTTACGCCAGCGGCTGCAAGCGGCTGTATCGAATCGACCAGATCGTTGAACTCCTTACCGGCATAATCGCCCTGATGCTGTTTGGAAAAGGCTGTGCCATAGGCGGTGGAGCCGCGATAATTGGGCAGGAACACGGCATAGCCTTGCCCCGCTGCGATCTGGCCCGGCCCGCCGTAATTCGTAATCCAGCCATTGGATTCATGCGCCTCCGGCCCGCCATGCACGTCCAATATAGTCGCTGCGCCGCCGCCGCGCTCTCTGGCAATGCCGCTTTTCCCGCCGCCAACCGGTTCCAGCAATACGCCTTCGATTTGCTGGCCATCGCGCGCGGTGTAGCTGAATGCGCGTTGCCGTCCCATATCGATTTGCGCAAGCCACGGGTTGCTGTTGCTCCACCGGGTAAAGCTGCTGCCGCTCAGCCGGTAAAGTTCGCGCGGATGTTGCGGCGCATCGGCAACGAAGGCGATGTCGGTGCCATTCGTCTCCATCCTTCGCAGGATCAGCGCGCCGGGATCAATGGTGGTCAGCAATGTGCCATCGCGGCTATAATATCGAAGCTCGCTCTGCACACCGCGCTGCACCAAAACGGCCAGCCGCCCATCGGCCAGCCATTCGGTATCAATCGCCGCTTCTGCTGCACCGGGATTCACGGCGCGGATAAGGCCGCTGCCGGCATCTACGATGTGTAGCGTTGTCGGCGCAGGATCATGCTTGTCCACCGCAGCAATCAGTGACAGGGATGCACCGTCGGGCGCGAATTCGAAATCCCCGATCTTGCCGGGTGTCTGCACCACCAGCTGCTGCTGGCCGGTATTTGCATCGACAATCTGAACGCGCTGTGATGTATAGCTGTCGTCCACTTGCGTGGTCGGTGATACAGCAACGGCCAATCGGCGGCCATCGCCGGACAGGCGCATGGCCCCCGGCTGGCCATTGATGGCAAGCGTGGTCAGATCAGGCTTCTTTCGCCCCAATGACGTGACGCGCAGAATTTGTTTGAACCTGCCTTCTTCTTCATACACGATTGCATCGAAGCCCGCTTTGCTTTGCGCTTTGCGATCCTCGTCAGCTGGTGCAGTTGCCAGCAGATAGGCGCTGTTGCTGTCGCTGCCCCAGACATAATTTGTGATGTCGCGGTTTTCGAGCGCGACCAGCTTCTGATGTCCGCCGCCGCCGACCGGAATTGCGTATAATGCGGTCTTTGCATCTTTTTCATCCGGCTTCCATAGGAATCCTATCTGCCGTCCGTCGGGGGAAAATTTTATCCGGCTGACATCCATATTGTCCGGCAGGAATTGCTGCGCGCTGCCGGGCGCGATGGCGAGTTCAAGCTGCGTTGTAGCAGATCCGTTTTTCGCGCCTTTGTGAATATCGGGCAGGGAATTGACGCCGATTGCGGTCCGTTGTCCATCCGGCGAAATGCTCACTTCGGACACCTGCTCTATTTCCAGCAGATCCTCCGGCGTCATAGGCCGGGCAGCCGCGGCGCTGGAAAGGCTGGACACGGCAGAGACGGCAACGGCACCGGCAATCAGGGGAAGGCGTTTCATGTCGTCTCTTTCAGCAAAGTTTAAATCGGTCGGCGAGGGATGGCGGCTTTATCCTCATCCAGCGATACTGGTATATTCTGCCGCGAAGCCGCCGATTGTCAACCGCATACGCAACATCTCGCCTGCCTTGGGAAAGCGGGCAGCGCGCATATTGCAAAGCAGCGCCCATTGCGGGTTCATCCAGCGCGGAATCCAGCATAGCCGGATTCTCATTGTCGCTATTAGCAATTGGGCTTCGATATGGTAGGCGAGTGCATGGCGCGGCAAAAACAATATCAAAGCTTTTCGGAATTTTGGCCGTTCTATTTGCGAGAACATAGCAAACCGGCAACGCGCCACCTGCATTATATCGGCACTACGATCGGGTTGCTAGCGGCAGCCTATGCGCTTGTTTCGGGCAATCTGCTATGGTTGATCGGGTTGCCGGTGGCGGGGTATTTCTTCGCATGGATTGCGCATTGGCGGGTGGAGAATAACCGGCCAGCGACATTCACCTATCCTGTCTGGTCATTCATGGCCGATTTCAAAATGTATTTCATGTGGCTGACAGGACGGTTAGGCCCCGAATTGCGCCGCGCTGGCGCCGGGTAGGGCGGCCGCGGCGGCGGCAGCGAACACCATCACCGCATTGATACGCCGCCTCATCGGCCTGTATAGCGTGCACGCTGCGGTTGGCGAACCGCGCAGGCCCGGCACATGGGCGGGCGTTTCTTTCCTGTCAGCTATGCCGGCTTCCTGACCGCGTAATATAAAGCCGTTTGCGCATTGGGCTGTATCGGCTATGGTGCGTCCATCCCCGGGGAGTCGTGTAGTCCGGACGGTTAAACGTCACTGGATAAAAAAGACTGAGAGGGACGTTTCACACCGTCCGACCCGCTGAACCTGATCCCGTTGAATGCGGGCGGAGGGAGGGAGCGGTATATAACCACCGCCCTTGCTCCGAAATTAAATTGAGGAGTGAATAATATGGGCGACGCACCAGCAAGAACCGAAATCGGCGTAACCACCGGTCCCATTCGCGGGTCTAAAAAAGTGCATGTGGCCGCGCAGTCGGGCAGCGGCATCCGCGTTGCTATGCGCGAAATCGGGCTCGAAGGCGGCGAGGATCCCGTGCGCGTCTATGATACATCGGGGCCCTATACCGATCCTGACGCTATGATCGATATCAATGCCGGTCTGCCGCAAATGCGGCGCGAATGGATTGAAGCGCGCGGCGATGTTGAAAGCTATGATGGGCGAGAGCTTAAGCCTGAAGATAACGGCCAGCTCGGCCCCGATCGCAGCGGCGGCGTGCCGCGCTTTCCCGGCGTCGAAACCCGCCCGCTGCGCGCCAAATCCGGCGCGAATGTCAGCCAGATGCACTATGCGCGCCAAGGCATCATCACGCCGGAGATGGAATATGTCGCCGAGCGGGAGAATATCGGCCGGGCGCGCCGCGCGGAATATAACCGCGACGGCGAAAGTTTCGGCGCGGCAATCCCCGATTATGTCACCCCTGAATTTGTCCGCGATGAAGTGGCGCGGGGCAGGGCGGTGATCCCCAACAATATCAACCATCCCGAAAGCGAACCGATGGCAATCGGCCGCAATTTTCTGGTCAAGATCAACGCCAATATCGGCAACAGCGCGGTCGCATCCGACGTGGCATCCGAGGTTGACAAAATGGTCTGGTCCACCCGCTGGGGCGCGGACACCGTCATGGATCTCAGCACGGGGCGCAACATTCACGATACCCGCGAATGGATCATCCGCAATTCGCCCGTCCCGATCGGCACCGTGCCGATTTATCAGGCATTGGAAAAAGTCGGCGGCGTTGCCGAAGACCTGACATGGGAAGTGTTCCGCGACACGCTGATCGAACAGGCGGAGCAGGGCGTCGATTACTTCACCATCCATGCCGGCGTGCGTCTGCCCTATGTGCCGATGGCGGCAAAGCGCGTGACCGGCATCGTCAGCCGCGGCGGCAGCATCATGGCGAAATGGTGCCTCGCGCATCACAAGGAAAGTTTCCTCTACGAACATTTCGACGACATCACCGAGATTATGAAAGCGTATGACATCTGCTATTCACTCGGCGATGGCCTGCGCCCCGGATCGATTGCCGATGCGAATGATGAAGCGCAATTCTCCGAGCTGTATACGCTTGGCGAGCTGACCCACCGCGCATGGAAATCCGATGTGCAGGTGATGATCGAAGGCCCCGGCCATGTGCCGATGCACAAGATCAAGGAGAATATGGAAAAGCAGCTTGAAGTCTGCGGCGAAGCGCCGTTCTACACGCTCGGCCCGCTCACCACCGATATCGCGCCGGGATATGATCATATCACCAGCGGCATCGGCGCAGCGCAGATCGGATGGTATGGCACCGCGATGCTTTGCTATGTGACGCCGAAGGAACATCTGGGCCTGCCTGACCGTGACGATGTGAAAGTCGGCGTGGTGACATACAAGCTAGCCGCCCACGCCGCCGACCTGGCGAAGGGCCATCCCGCGGCGCAGGTGCGCGACGATGCATTGAGCAAGGCCCGCTTTGAATTTCGTTGGCGCGACCAGTTCAATCTGTCGCTCGACCCCGAAACGGCAGAGGAATTTCATGACCAGACCCTCCCCGCAGAAGGCGCCAAGACCGCGCATTTCTGCAGCATGTGCGGCCCGAAATTCTGCAGCATGAAAATCAGCCAGGAAGTCCGCGATTTTGCCAGCAAACAAAACCAGAGCGCCGAAGGCTTCATCGCGTCGGAGAAACTGGGCGCGGATACCGCAGCAGCAAGCAAAGCCGCCGCCGAAGAAGGCATGCGCGAAATGGCGGAGAAATATAAGGAGAAGGGCGAGCGGCTGTATCTGCCAGCGGATGAGGTGGAGTGATGGCATTGAGTTTAGGTTTGACAACCAATTCTATATTTGCGTACATAACAAGAACGTTTTTTTTGAGCTGATCCAATCTTTAAAAGGTTACTGGATGATGCAAAGCCCTACATTCTTAGAATTTTTTGCCGGAGGCGGGATGGCCCGCGCAGGCTTAGGGGATGAGTGGTCTTGCACCTTTGCAAATGATTTTGATGCAATGAAAGTTGCAACCTATGCTGCTAATTGGGGCAGTGAAGACATTAATTCTAGCGATATTGCTGAACTGAAAGCAGAAGATATCGCTGGGATGGCGGATTTATGCTGGGCCTCGTTTCCGTGCCAAGACCTTTCTCTTGCCGGTAATTATTTAGGTATGGGTGAATCCGGGAGCAGTCTTTTAACTAGGTCCGGCACCTTTTGGCCATTTTGGAAGCTTATACAAAGTCTGCGGGAGGAAAAGCGTCAGCCAAATATGTTGGTGCTGGAAAATGTCTATGGGATGCTAACGTCCAGAAATGGCAAGGACTTTTTTGCTGTATGCAATGCTTTAGAGTCAGCAGAGTATTTGTTCGGTGCAATGGTGCTAGATGCCAAACATTTTGTTCCACAAAGTAGGCAACGAGTGTTTTTCTTAGCTGTAAAACAAGGGTCTGTTCTACCAAGCCATCTTACATCAGATCAGCCAGATGATGTTTTGCATCCCGATGCTCTTAAGCGCGCACAATCTCAGCTTAAAGGCAAAATAAAGAAAAATTGGTTGTGGTGGAAAATCCCTATACCACGCGCTAGGTCAACCGTACTAGCTGACTTTATAGAAGAACATCCATTGAGCTGCGATTGGCATAGTGTTGAAGAAACAGCCAAGATTTTGAATATGATGTCAGAAGTGAATGTGGAAAAGGTACGGCAAGCTCAGTCTTGCGGGAAGAAGAAAGTGGGCACTCTCTACAAACGTACACGTAGCACGTCTGATGGCAAAAAGGTTCAAAGAGCGGAAGTTCGGTTTGATGATATAGCAGGATGCTTGAGAACCCCGGGAGGAGGGTCTAGCCGTCAAACTATAATGGTTGTTGAAGGACAGTCCGTAAAGACGCGATTATTGTCGACCCGAGAAGCAGCAAGACTGATGGGTTTGAGTGAACTTTATAAGTTGCCAGAGCGTTATAATGACGCTTACAAAATAGCGGGCGATGGCGTCTGTGTTCCTGTAGTTAAGCATATAAAAGATTCTCTATTGAACCCTATATTTTATGAAAATGCTACATCCGCATTTTCTGCGATGACGGATTGAAGGATATAATTTGGCGATCGACCTTCCATTTCGTCGAAAGGCTGTCGGAACATTAACCAATGAGATAGGCTGCTATGTATTATGTGACCTAGATCAAGTTCCAATATACGTAGGCCAATCAAGAGACGGCATTAGGTCTCGCGTAAATCGTCATTTGACGTCTGCAAGATCAGATATCATCGCGAACAGGCAAGTCGACGTCTGGGAAATAGCTTGGGTGTGGGCCTACCCTGTTTCAGTCAAAGACGAGATTGCTAGCTTGGAAGATGCTTTGTTTCACGAATTTCATAACCAATCCCCGCTAATGAATGGGAAAGTACCTAAACCTGCGATGGAAGGATTAGAGATACCTAAGCCAGCGCAAGTTGTTCAGGTTATGGCAAATTCTGAGATATATGAAAAGTTAGACCCTGCACTAAGACTACCTCGGCAGGCAGAGCACTACTCTCAAATCGTAGGTCACTACCTTGCTGTTAAGAATAGCAAAGAAATTGCACTAGCAATGCAGGCTCATTTTGATAGATTAACAAAATATCACAAAGAGTTATTAGATAAATAAGCATTCATAGGGCTTAGTTTAATATTGCAGTTCTTGGGGACACAACACCAAATAGCCACCTCTCCTCCGCTCACCCGTAATTTCCAGAAAAAGCTGTCCTACAGCATCGCTTTTATGTTCCAGTCCGGGCATGCCTAATTCTCTTTCTTCCAAGCCGCCCGCCAGTAACCTGTCCCCGCTGCGCGATGATACTGATGCGCTTTTGCCTGCGGCTTCTTTTTTGCAGGCGGGGACGCGCTCCAATGGGTGGACGGCGGGGCGGCAGGCGGCTTTTCTTATCCATCTGGCCGATCATGGCATCGTCGCCGATGCCGCGCGCGCGGTGGGGCAATCGCTTTCCGGCGCCTATGCCTTTCGCCGCCGGGCGACCGGCTATGCCTATGCGCTGGGCTGGGAAGCGGCGCTGCTGATCGCGCGGCGGATCGTGGCGGACCAGCTGATGGCTGCAGCGATCAAGGGGGAGGAGGCGCGCTGGGTGCGCGATGGCGATGTGACCACATATACCCGGCTCAACACAAAATTGTCGATGGCGCTGCTCGACCGGGTGAACCCTGCCGAGTCGCTGCCCGAGGTGCTGGCCGTGATGGGCGGCTTTGACTGGTTCGTGGAATTGATCGACAGCGGTGAAAGCGCAGAGGAGCTGTGGTCGATATTTTTCGAAAGCGCCATTCCGCGCGGCGAGGAAGAGGCACGAGAAAGGGTGAGGGCGGGGCTTCTACTATCTGAAGAATCTGCGGGTTTCGGGGAGGATGATGAAGAGTATGGTGAGCGGGATGATGCATCCGGCGATACGCTCACGGATTAGGGCTGCATGGCCGCCCGGCCAAAAAACGCTAATGAGCCGCAAAGGGCTTTCATTACAGCGCAGATGTCACCATCTTCTAACGCGAAGGAGCCTGCCATGATGAGACCGAAGCCAGATCCCGTTAAACCCGGTCAGGAAAGCGTTTGGGATTATCCGCGCCCTGCGGTGGCAGAGGCGTGTTCTTCGCGGATTGTGATTGAGCATCGCGGCGTTATCATTGCCGATACGCGCGGGGCGGTGCGGACTTTGGAGACGAGCCATCCGCCGACCTATTATATTCCGCCCGCCGATATTGCAGGCGGCGCGCTGCGGCGGGGCGAGGGGACTTCGTTTTGCGAATGGAAGGGTGCGGCGCGCTATTGGGATGTGATCGCCAGCGATGGAAAAGGCGGCGAAATCATTGTCCCGCTCTTGGTGTTGAGCGATACTTCGCCCACCGACAGCTTTGAAATATTGCGCGATTATGTCGCATTCTATCCGGCGCTGTTTGATCGGTGCAGCGTCGACGGCGAAACCGTGACGCCGCAGCCGGGCGCGTTCTATGGCGGATGGATAACATCACAACAGGCAGGCCCGTTCAAAGGCGCGCCGGGCAGCATGGGGTGGTAATGTCAGGCGCGCTTCAAACGCACGAGCGCGGCATCAAGCTCTTGCAAAAACCGGGAACGATCGGCTTTGCTGAACGGGGGCGGGCCGCCGCCTATGCCATCGGCTCCTGCGCGCAGATCGGCCATAATCGCGCGGGTGGCAACCGCGCTGCCGATCGAATTTTCGGTAAACGGTTTGCCGTTATTTGCCAGCACCAGCGCGCCCGATTTTACGCAGCGATCGGCGAGCAGAATGTCACTTGTAATCACAACGGTAGCTGCGCTGGCCCGCTCCGCGATCCAATCATCCGCAGCATCGAAGCCATCGCTGACGATAACGCGTTTGATCAATGGATGCTGCATAATGCGGAACGCGGAATTGCTTACGATCGTGACGCTGACATTGTGGCGCAGCGCGACCTTGTAAATCTCGTCCTTTACCGGACACGCATCGGCATCGACCAGAATTTGCACGGGCAGATGGGGCGGGGCGGCTTTGCACATAGCCTGTCTGCCATGATCGGTCGCGCCGGTTTTGGCAAGCATCGGCCTTTGCCCGTCGGCTTCGTGCCTTAACAATAAAGGCCGTTGCGCTAGTCCGCCGTTCGGTTCAGATTTTTAGCCACAGATTGCAGCGATATTGTTTAGTCATGTACCGAGGGAGCCGCATATGGCGAATGAACTTACAGGATCATGCCTGTGCGGACAGGTAACCTTCCGCACCGATGCACAGCCGATCACGCAGCTGGTATGTCATTGCAGCAGTTGTCAGAAGCAGACAGGAAGCAGTTTTTCCACTATCATGGGGCTGCCCGGCGACAGGTTGACGGTGGATGGCGAGACCAAAAGCTATACCAGTACCGGTGGCAGCGGGGCGCCGCTTCAACGCCATTTTTGCCCAAAGTGCGGATCGGGTATATATAGCGATGTGGGCGTCGTGCCGGGTATGGTTATGATCCGCGCCGGAAATCTTGACGATCCGTCAGTTTTTGCGCCGGACGCGCATATCCATTGCGGACAGAAAAGCCATTGGCTGGATCTGGGCGATGCCGTTATATTCGACGCCGCACCGGGCACCGCAAGCGACCTATCCGATAAAATCGCGAAAGTAACGTAAGCACGAAGGAACACGCATATGACACAAAATCTGAACGGCAGCTGCCTTTGCGGCGGCATCACCTATGAATGCGAGGCCGAACCTGTGATGCAGGTGGCGTGCCATTGCACCGATTGCCAGAAACAAACCGGCAGCAGCTATTCCACCATTATCGGTGTACCCGCCGAATCGCTGACTGTTCATGGCACCACGAAAATCTTCACGCATAATGGGGAAAGCGGCGGGGAAGTGCGGCGCAATTTTTGCGGTGATTGCGGATCGCCGGTATTTACCGAGCCGGATCAGTCACCGGGGCTTTTGTGGATCAAAACCGGGACACTTGATAACCCGCAAGCCTTTACCCCGCAGATGCATGTATGGTGCCAAAGCCGGAATGTCTGGCTGGATCTGGGCGACGTGCCGGCTTTCGCCACGATGCCGCATTGAAGCGCCAACCAATGCCAAGCCGTGACGCAAATATCGCCTTGATCGAAGAATATTATGCATGTTTGAAACGTGGTGATTTTGAAGCTCTGGCAGAACTGCACAGTGATGATGTTGTGTTCAACATGCTGGGCAGCACGCCGGTGTCCGGACGGTGGGAGGGGAAGGCCGAGTGTTTCGGGCCGTTGGTCGCTGATCTTGTCGTCGGGCAATTGAAGGCGGGGGAGGCTTTCTTTGCAAAAAAGTGGCGGATCATGTGCGCTGATGAAAACTGCGTCGTTGGTATTATGCAGGGCGGCGGGCCGGGGAAAAATGGAGAACAATATGACCAGACATATGGCCAGATGTTCACCATCGGCGAACGCGCAGGCGAAGTGAAGATTATCGAACTGCATGAATTTTACGATACCGCATTGGTGGAACTGGTGCTGAATAACAATCCGACCACGAAGGGCCGGACGCAAATCAATCGCCCTTTCGCTTTCTGATGGCCTAGGCGCAGTGTTGAAACTTACATTTTGCCTTGTTCGCCATCCGGATTTGACCCGCACTGAATTTCAGCGTTACTGGCGCGAGGAACATGCGCCAAAAGTAAACGCAGCGCGCAAGGCGCTTGGCATCGTACGCTACGTGCAGTGTCACACAGTGCTATCTTCGTCGTCAGAACCGCTGGGCAACGCGCGCGGTATGCACACGCACAGCGGCGCGCATGAATATGACGGTGTGGCAGAACTATACTGGGAATCAGAACAAGTATTTTCCGCCGCATCGCAAACAGCAGACGGACGCCGCCATGGTGCCATTCTGCTGGCGGACGAGCGGCAATTTATCGATCTGCCCAAATCGCGGATTTTTCTGACTGAAAGCCATGAGATACAAGCGGCTTAGCGCAAAAAACCCGCATTGATTGCGCGCATTGTTGGAACCGGTGTTGCAACGCCGCGTTTATATGATGTAACCCCACGAAGGTTATTCCAAATAGAAGGGACTTTTCCTGAAGAAGATTATTATCGCAGCAGGCGCTGCTATTCTCGCCACCTCGGCCTGTGCGCCGGAGGCAGAAGACAAAGTAGAAAATGCCTACGAAGATAAGGCAGATGCACTGGAAGACCAGGCAGAAGGCATTCGCGATCAGGCTGATGCGAAAGCGGATTCGCTCGAAGCTGAGGCAGAACGTGTCGAGGATATGGCGGACCCGATGGCCGACAAGGTTGAGGCTGGAACGTTGGACAAATCCGATGCGATGCCCGGCAATGTCGTCGGCAATGACGAAAACAAAATTGAAGAAGCCGTCCGCTAAAACGCAGCACGGGTTCAGTTCAACACAAAGGCCAGCGGATGAATTTCCGCTGGCCTTTTTTTTAAGGCGATATCAGAGGGGGCCGAGCTGGCTCAATGCACGCCGGCCGCACCGCTTGGTTCCTCGCTTAGTTCGGAAGGCGTATCACGCCCATGATCGGTGCCAGCGGTGCGATTTCCGCGCGCCAGTGCAAACACCACTCCGGATAGCGCCAGAAGCCCGATGATGTTCGGCAAGGCCATCGCTGCGTTGGAAATATCACCCAGCCGCCAAACCAGATCGAGCGGCGCAAACGAACCAATAAAAATAACGATACACCAGATAACACGCCAGACCATATGGAGGCGCTTCTCACCCGAAGCAGAGGCATTCGGCAGCAGATCATACAAATAGGTGAGCGCCCGTTCGCCGTAATAGCTCCACGTTAACAGCGTCGTGAACACAAATAAAATCAGCGCAACTGACACTATCAGCGTGCCGATGGGAATCCCCAATAGCTCGATTGGAAATGCCTGTGCATAGGCTCCGCTCGTCATTGCAAAGCCCGATAGATCGGATTGCCACGCATGTTCAACCGGGGTTATCACGCCGTTTATTGTCGCAGTAAAATCGCCCGACACAGTCAACATCACCAGCGCCGTCATGGTGCAGATGACGACCGTATCGATAAAGGTTCCCATCATTGCAAAACGCCCCTGCGCTGCGGGATCATTCGTCTGTGCAACCGCATGCGCGATCGGAGTGGAGCCTTGGCCAGCTTCGTTAGAGAAAAGCCCGCGTGCCACGCCTGCACGGATGGCCATGATGATGGCTGCGCCCAGAAATCCGCCGCTGGCCGATTGGGTGTTGAACGCGCCGCTGAAAATACGATCGAAGGTTTCGGGCAAATCGCCAGCGTTCAGGATCAACGCGACGAGCGCCATGATAAGGTACAGCCCCGCCATCCACGGAACGATCGTCTCGGCAACGCGGCCAATGGATTTAATCCCGCCGATAATGACGATAAACACCGCGATGGCAGCCACCAGCCCGCCGACCCATTCTTCAACGCCAAACAATTCGTTGGCACTGTCGCCCAGGCTGTTCGCCTGAATACCGTTGCCGGTTACCATCGAGGAAAACAGCGCACCGATGCAAAACAGAATTGCCAGCCATTGCCATTTCTTGCCAAGCCCAATGGCAATATAGGTCATCGGCCCACCGCGATAATGGCCATCGGGGGTTTTTTCGCGAAAGCGGATAGATAATGATCCTTCGGCAAATGCCAGTGCCATTCCAAACAGGGCAGTTACCCACATCCAGAATATAGCGCCCGGCCCGCCCAGCGTAATTGCCGTTGCGACGCCGGCCAGATTACCGGTGCCCACCTGTCCGGAAAGCGCCGTGGATAACGCTGCAAAAGGGGATATTTCGCCAGCGCCTTTTCCATCGCTTTTTTTGAACAGAGTTGCCAGCGAACTGAACAATTTGCGTACAGGATAAAAGCGCAGTCCGATCATGAAATATAGCCCGGCACCCAGCAGCACGATAACCATCGGCGGGATCGGAAGCACTTCTTCACCGCCCCATGTTCCGGCCCAGATAAAATTACTGACGTCGGTAACCGGTTGAATTGCAGCCTCGAAAGCTGAAACTTTTTCTGCTGGTGCAGCGCTCATATCATTCCCTCCACACCCGAATGCACGGGCAGTTGCCATTAGCGCGAGGCATAACCGCTTGCGCAAATTAGGCAAGCGATAGCATCAATCGGTAACTTACGGCCCATAAGCCATATCGCAATGTATCGCGGTTTAGGGCTTCATGGCACCCGATGATAAAGAAAATTCCGATTGTGCCGCGTTGGTTGGGCTTCGCCGGTCTGCTTCCAATGGCGGCATGCTTGCTCGCAGCCTATGGCTATGGCGATGAATGGCGCTATTCCGGATTGGCGATGGGCAATGCTTATGCCGTCGTCATATTCTCATTTCTCGGCGGGCTTTGGTGGGGAGTAGCAGCAGCAGCGAACGCCCAGCACCGCGGGGTTCCGGCGTGGATATGGGGCGCGTCGGTCGTCCCCAGCCTGATCGCGTTTGGCAGTTTTATTCCGTGGGTTATTGGCGAAATTTGGCCCGGCCCATCGCTAGCGTTGATCGGCGCAGGTATTTTATTATCGCCCATCGTCGATTGGCAGCTGACCAAACTGAAACTTACACCGCAATGGTGGATGCCGCTGCGGCTGTTGCTATCCGGCGGCCTTGGCGTGATGACGATATTGCTAAGCTTTGCCGCTTAGCCTTTATTGCCCAATGGACGGAATGATCCATGCCAACGACATGACAACAACGGCGAGAAATAACGAAATTGCCAGCACATAGCGAACGCCATGCCGCTTGGTTCCGCCGCTGGCCTCTTTTTCCGACATCTCTACATGATCATCAACCCGCTTCATCTTCATGCTCCTTTAAACGTGATTTCGATTTTGCAAATTAGCATGGCTAGTCGGTGATGTCAGCGCGTCTATTGTGCCGTATCGTCATCTGCTTCGTCTGACGTTTCGTTTGCTGTGGGTAAATTGCCATCATCCTTGGCAAGCGGAGCATCGACTGTGCTGGTGTCCGTATCAATCATGTCGTCATTGATGGTGCCTTCGATTTTATCAATATCGTCCATGCGGGTTTCGGTAACCTGGGCATCAATTTTGGTGCGCTCCGGCTCATCACTCCCGCAAGATGCGGTCAGCAATGCGGCAAGCATAACCATGAAGGGTTTTAAATCTGACATCGTGTTTTCCTTTATGATGTGCTGGCGTGCTTAGCCCGCTCGGCAGCTATGGCAAGGCGGGCGAGAAATTTTTCGAAGTTATGTTGCAGCGCGCTGTCAAAATCCGTCATGGATATCTTGCGTCCCAGATCGGCAAGGCTAGTGACCGGATAATCCGCAATACCGCACGGCACTATGCCGGAGAAATGCGCCAGATCGGGATCGACATTCACGGCAAAGCCATGCGCGGTTACCCATTTGCGAACGCGAACGCCGATCGCGCCGATCTTGGCTTCGCGGCCATCTGGTGTATCGCACCATATCCCGATACGTCCAGCGGCAGGACGAGCGGCCACATCAAATTCGGCAAGCGCGTCGATCACCCAGTTTTCCAGCGCGGATACATACGCGCGCACATCTTTGCCGCGCCGGGCCAAATCAACCATGACATAGCCTACGCGCTGTCCCGGCCCGTGATAGGTATACCGCCCGCCGCGCCCGGTTTCATACACCGGGAAACTGTCGCTCAACAATTCGGCACTATCGGCGCTTGTGCCGCCGGTATAGATCGGCGGATGTTCCAGCAGCCAGATTTGTTCCGGCGCTGCGTTGCTGCGGATTGCGGCCTGCCGTGCCTCCATGTGTTGAACAGCGAAGGGATAGGCGGTTTTGCCTGACGATATTTGCCATTCTATAGCTGCGGCGTCGTGCATCAATCCCACGCTACATCGGGCGGCAGGCTCATCAAAATGGCATCGATATTGCCGCCGGTTTTCAATCCAAACAACGTGCCGCGATCATAGATCAAGTTAAACTCTGCATATCGCCCGCGCCACACCCGCTGCGCATGTTTTTCCTCCGGCGTGAACGGTTGCTCCATCCGCTGGCGGACAAGCTGCGGGAAGACATCCAGAAACGCTTCGCCGACATCGCGTGTGAACGCAAAATTCCGGTCGAACAGCGTATCACTGTCCGATTCCAGATGATCGTAGAATATGCCGCCAACGCCGCGATGTTCGTTGCGGTGGGGGATAAAGAAATAATCGTCAGCCCACTGTTTATACGTGTCATAGATATCCGGCCCATATGGCGCGCAGGCAGCGCGCAGCGCGGCGTGGAAACGGTCAGTATCCTTCTGATACGCAATCGGGGGGTTGAGATCTGCGCCACCTCCAAACCATGCTTTTTGCGTCACGAGATAGCGCATATTCATATGCACGGCCGGAACATGCGGGTTCGCCATATGCGCCACTAGGCTGATGCCGGTTGCAAAGAAACTGGGATCATCAGCAGCGCCGTGGATGGTCTTGGCAAATTCGGGGCTGAACGCACCGCCCACCGTTGACACATTGACACCGACTTTTTCAAACACCTCGCCCTTCATCACGCCGCGAACGCCGCCGCCGCCTTCCTGTCCATTATGGTCTGATCGGTCCCACGGAATATATGCAAAGCTGGCATCCGATCCGGCTTCACGTTCGATCTTTTCAAATTCGGCGCATATCCGCCCGCGCAGCTTTTCAAACCAATCGCGCGCCGCCTGTTGTCTGGTATCAAGGGTGAGGGCCATTTGCTCCGTCCTGCTATTTCTATTCTGCGGGATAACCGCTGGTTTGCCGTAATGCTTCGCCCAGAGCGATGCCAGCGGCAATTGCCATATTCAACGATCGCGTTTCGCGCTGCATGGGAATGCGTACCGCGATCCGCGCCATATCATGCACAGCTTGCGGCGCGCCTGCGCTTTCCGATCCCATGATCAATATATCGTCATGACGGAATGTGGCGCGGGGTAATGGCTGCGCGCCTTTCGTGGTCATCAACACCATCGTTTTGCCGTTTTCTTCGGCCCAGCCGGTAAACGCGTCCCAGCTGGCATGGCGTTGCAGTACAGCCAGTTCCAGATAGTCCATTCCCGACCGCTTCAACGCACGCTCCCCAAACGCAAACCCGCACGGTTCTATAATGTGGCAGCGAACATTCAAGCACGCTGCCATCCGAAGGATTGTACCAACATTTCCGGCAATTTCAGGCTGATATAGCGCAATTTCCATAATGTAATGCAGTCTTGTTTGAGTTGGAGCTCTCCACCGGTTTCAGTTCATGCAATCAGATGGAAGCGGTTTAATTCCCTATTCGCCAAATTCCCTGTTGGCAAATCGGATGAAAGGACGCTATCAGGCGCTCAATTACTGTTGGGACTACCCGCGGTTTGCGGCTGCCAAGGAAGATTATACTTCGGCAACAACGTGTAAGCTATTGCGGGTGCGACAAGATAAAGGCGGGTTATGGCTACGAGCAAAAAGACGGGCGGTTCGGCAAAGAAGCCAGCTAAGAAAGCGGCGCCAAAAAAATCGGCAGCCAAAACAGGCGTGAAAACAACTGCAACCGATGAAACAGTTGCTGCTGCTGATACCACTACGCATGCAGCCGTTGCTGCTGGCGTGCCGCATGAAAATGTCGATCCTGCGGGCGGAGAGGTGCGTCGCCGTGATTTCATCAATATCGCTGCGGTAAGTTTTGCCGGTGTCGGTGGTGCCGTTGTTGTTCTGCCATTGATCAGCCAAATGAGCGCCTCGGCAGATGTTATGGCGCTGGCCTCGGTCGAGGTGGATGTTTCGGCTATCATGCCCGGGCAGGCTATCAAGACCACATGGCGCAAGCAGCCAGTGTTCATTCGCAATCTGTTGCCTGCCGAAGTCGCGCAAGCAAAAGCTAGCGATAAGGACCCGATGCCCGATCCGCAAACGCTTGATGAGCGGACCTTGCCGGGTCACGAAAACTGGTTGGTTACACTTGGCGTCTGCACGCATCTCGGCTGTGTGCCGACGGGCGCAGCGCAAGGCGAAGTTAAGGGCGATTATGGTGGCTATTTCTGTCCATGCCATGGCTCGCATTACGATTTGGCGGGCCGTATTCGTAAAGGTCCGGCACCTTCCAACCTTGAAGTTCCGAAATACAGCTTCCTGTCTGATACAGTAATTCAGATTGGCTAAACTAGAGAGCGCAACATGAGTTTTCCCTGGGCAAAGCAATACGAACCAAAAAGTCCTCTGACGCAGTGGGTGGATGAACGTCTGCCGCTTCCGCGTCTGGTCTATAATGCTGTGGGTGCTGGCTATCCAGTGCCACGCAACCTTAATTATTTCTGGAATTTTGGCGTGCTGGCCGGGGTGGCTCTCACCATTCAGATCGTGACCGGCATTGTGCTGGCGATGCATTATTATGCCAGCATTGACGGCGCGTTTAATTCGGTTGAGCATATTATGCGCAACGTCAATTCGGGCTGGCTGATCCGCTATGCCCATATGAACGGCGCGAGCTTCTTCTTCATCGTGGTGTATATCCATATGTTCAGGGGGCTATTCTACGGGTCCTATAAAGCGCCGCGTGAAATGGTGTGGCTGCTGGGCGTGGTGATCTTCCTGTTGATGATGGCAACCGCGTTCCTCGGCTACGTGCTTCCATGGGGGCAGATGAGCTTTTGGGGTGCGCAGGTTATCACTGGTTTCTTCTCCGCCATTCCGTTGGTGGGGGAGCCGCTGCGCCAGTGGCTTCTGGGCGGTTTTGCACCGGATCAGGCAACGCTCAACCGCTTCTTCTCGCTGCATTATCTGCTGCCTTTTGTTATTGCGGGCGTTATTATCCTGCATATCTGGGCGCTTCATATCCCCGGTTCATCGAACCCAACCGGTGTGAGCGTAAAGAAGGAAGAGGACACCGTTCCCTTCCATCCATACTATACCGCGAAAGACGGCTTCGGGCTTGGCATATTCCTTATCGGATTTGTGGCGATTACTTTCTTCCTGCCCAATCTGCTCGGGCATGCGGATAATTATATTCCCGCCAACGCGCTTTCGACACCGGCGCATATTGTGCCTGAATGGTATTTCTGGCCCTTCTATGCAATCCTGCGTGCGTTCACGGTAGACTTCGGCATTCCGTTTACCTCGATCGTGTTTATCGATGCGAAGCTAATGGGCGTGCTTGCGATGTTCAGCGCCGTGCTGGTGTTTTTCTTCCTGCCATGGCTGGATACTTCTCCAGTGCGTTCGGGCCATTACCGCCCAATGTTTCGCAAATTTTTCTGGTTCGGCCTTATCCCGTGCATCATCGTTCTGGGTGCCTGCGGCGTGATGCCGGCAACGACATTCTGGTTGATACTGGCGCAGATATCAGGCGCGTATTATTTCGCGCATTTCCTGATTATCCTGCCGTTGATTTCGCGAATTGAAAAGCCGCTTCCTCTGCCGGGATCGATTACGGAATCGGTTCTCGCGAAGCATCCGGAAGATCGTAACAATCCAGATGGCGTAAGCGCGCCAGGCAATCTGGCTTCGGCCTAAAACAGGGAATTTAGATAGTTATGGTACGCTTTGTCGGAGTATTGGTCGGCTTGTTCTTCGCGGGTATGCTTATACTCGCACTGGGCAACACAATTTATCTCGCGATTGCCGAGCCTGCGGAGCCCGTTGCGGAATACGAGTTTCATAAAAGCCCGCGCGATGTCTCATTCTCACAAGACGGCCCGTTCGGGACTTTTGAGCGCGGGCAGCTTCAGCGCGGGTTGAAGGTGTTCAAAGAAGTCTGCGCAGCGTGCCATGGTCTCAACCAGATCGCCTTCCGCAACTTCGAAGATTTGGGCTATGATGAGGGCCAGATCAAAGCTTTGGCAGCCGAGTTTCAGGTGCCTTCAATCAATCCTGACACTGGCGAGCCTGCGACGCGAGACGGGCTGCCTGCGGACAAATGGCCAGATCCTTATGCGAACGAAGTCGCTGCCCGTGCTGCGAATAACAATGCGCTGCCACCTGATCTGTCGCTAATCACGAAGGCGCGCAAAAACGGCACTGCCTATGTATATTCGTTGCTGGCCGGCTATACCAGTCAGGAAGGTTTCAAGAATAAGGACGGCGAGCTTCTGCTTGAAAAATTCCCTGATGTGAAAACCCCGGACGGTTTGTATTTCAACCCGTATTTTGCTAACTTGAATATCGCGATGGCGCCTCAGCTTTCTGACGGTCAGATAACCTATGATGATGGTGCGCCGAACACGATGGAAGATATGTCAAAAGACGTAGCGGCCTTCCTTGCATGGACGGCCGAGCCAAAAATGGAAGTGCGCAAGCAGATCGGATGGGCGGCGTTATTGTTCCTTCTGGTATTCACCGTGCTCGCATATCTTTCATATCGCAATATCTGGGCGGACAAAAAGCATTAGCTGCAGGTTGCGGTCAACGCCGAGTCGGAATGAATTGACGCGGCCGTTCGGTGGTGGCAATAGACGTCGCATTCGCGGTTAAATGCGGTAAAGCGGGTATAGCTTAGTGGTAAAGCCCTAGCCTTCCAAGCTAGTGATGCGGGTTCGATTCCCGCTACCCGCTCCAGCATTGCTTTTCGCAAAACTTATAAAAATTGCTCGGATTTCTATTGATTGTCAGCATTCTGCGCAGCGCGGAGTTCTGGTTCTGCAGTGCTAAACTCGTATTTTTTTAGACGTGCATGTTCCTATTCTACCCACGAAATTGGCGGACAGAGCCATTGCCGCTCTAGTAACATCTTCGAACCTATCTGTTCCAAAACCGGACAAGGGATCCCGCTTTCTTGCAACGGATCGCGGTCTATCGTTAGCTGCCTTTGATCGAAAGGTGTTGCAATGCTGCTGTTTGTACGAAGTTCGGATGCGCCTATCGATGCGAAGCTGCAGCGATATATGCGCGCTGCGACCAAGGCCGATATTCCGCATGCCGCACTTTATTGGGATCGCGATAAAGACGCGGGCAATGTAGATAATGAGAACCGGATAATTTTCCGCGCGCCGCTTGCCTATACCGCTCGCTCGCGGACCCTTTTGTGCCTTGTCTTGCTGAACATATTCATCATGTGGACGATCTGGCGGCGCAGGCACGCCATGTCTTTGGTGCATGCGATTGACCTTGATACCGCAGTAGCGGCCTCGCTTATCTGCAAGTTCACCGGCATCCCGTATTTTTATGACATTTATGATCACTATGCTGATTCCAGAGGACTGGCCGGGTGGAAACGCAAACTCTTCGCCTGGCTCGAAAAGCACGTAATTCGCGGTGCCAATACGGTGGTGCTAGCGGATCAGTATCGCATACAGCAGCACGCGGCCTTGCCGTGCGACCGCATTTTGATCATAGAAAATGTGCCGGATATTCGCCGTCATAATCTGCCTCCGCGCAGCAGCACACAGCCCGACCGGCCGTTAATCCGGATCGGATATCTGGGAACATTGGAACCTGTATGTCGCGGGATCGAGGATATGCTCGCGGTGGTCGAAGCCATGCCGCAAGTGCAGCTGGACATCGCCGGACAGGGTGCGTTGAGGAACACGGTCATCTCGGCAGCGAAGCGGTGTTCGCGAATTCGTTTCCATGGCCCCATGCAGCATTCGGACGGGCTGGCGCTTCTTCAATCGTTGGACGTGGTGATGGGCCTTTACTATCAAAACAATCCGAACCACAAATTTGCCGCGCCCAACAAGTACTTTGAACATCTCCTGATCGGGCGACCGCTTCTCACATCGCTGGGCACGCCGCCGGGTGCGAAAGTTGAACGCTACGCAACTGGCTGGGCAATACAGGACGGGGCCAGCAATATTCGCGGCGTGCTGGAATGCATCCTTACCCGTCCTGAAGAGGTCGAACGTCGCGGCGCGCGCGCGTTGCAACTGTGGGAGCAAGATTTCACCGACTATTCAGCTCGGGTGATTGATGGCCAGTATGTGGCAGCCATTCGGCGCGCGAGCAGAACGGCAGAGACTGTGGCCCGCAGAACAGAAATTTCGGGCAAGGCCACGTGACCGCAATCAGGGTTTTGCAATTGGCAACCGCTGGCCCGCTCTATGGAGCCGAGCGCGGGATATTGGCGCTCAGTCGCCACTTTGATCCGGCGCGCGTGGATACGCGTCTCGCTATCATTGAAGATGATGGAAGCAGCGAAGAGCCGCCCTTGGCGACGGCTGCGCGTGGTGCCGGACTGAATGTGGATACGATCTGCGCGCCCGGCCGCATCAATCTAAATGCTGTGCGTCAACTCACTGCGTTGATAGAAAAATATGATATCGAAATTGTGCATTCTCACGGATATAAGGCAGATATGATTGCTTTGCTTGCTTGCAAAGCGCAGCGAGCAAAGACGAAACTGGCCATGACACCTCATGGTTGGAGCACGGAGGCGGACCTTAAACTTCGCTTTTACGAATGGCTTGATCGCCAGATGTTCCGACTGGCGGATGCAGTAATCCCGTTGTCATCAGCATTGGCAGAAGAGCTTGCGCCGGTTTTGGGTTCCTCTGGCAGGCTGACGCTGATTGAAAATGGCATTGATATCGGCGATATTGACGCCGCACAAAAAATCGCACCCTATATGGCGGCATTGCGGAGAACGGGGCCGGTCATCGGCTTCATGGGCCGCCTTGTTGAACAGAAGGACGTCTCAACGTTGCTAAGCGCCTTTGCCAAGTGGGCGCGATGCGATGCCAATATAGTGATAGTCGGTGAAGGCGATGCCCGCTGCGATCTGGAGCGGCAGGCACAAGAGCTGGGAATATCCGCGCGCACCCATTTTGTCGGCTTTCGGGCTGACCGACTGGATTGGCTTCGGGGGTTTGATCTATTGGCATTGCCGTCTTTGGCAGAGGGCATGCCAAGATGCGTGATGGAGGCTATGGCTGCGCATATTCCCGTTGTGGCAACTGACATCGACGGGATCCGCGAGCTGATGTGCGGAGGGCAAAACGGAATGCTCTTTGCGCCGGGCGACCCGTCGGCGCTCGCCGATGCATTCTCCATCGTTGATGAACCGGCAAAGCTAAAACAGATCACTGCCAACGCCAGAAAACATGTCGAGCTAAACCACGGCGCGCGGAACATGGCCCGCCAATATGAAGAGCTATTTGCCGCGATGATGGACTGAGGGCCGCGTTTGGCGCGGCCATGCATCATTTTCCTCCAATGCGCGAAAGGTCCGCCGAGGCGCACAAATTTGCAGCCGCTTTCTGATCGCGGTGGTATCGGCTGTCATTCAGATTAACAAAGCGCATGTTTGATACACTTTGCGACAATTGCGATCTCCCCGCGACAAATTCCTGCGACAATTGCGTGACATACATCTTCTCATGGTCACTGGGACCGATATCTATTTATGAGGATGTGTTATGAAATATCTTGGATCTTCTATTGCTGCAGCTACCATCGCATTGTTGGGCACAGCCGCCGTCACTGCCGCTACCGGTGATGGCCGTATGAAAGCCGATGCAGACGGCAATGGTGTGCTTACCCAGCCGGAAGCTATGGCGGCGGCGGACGCCCGCTTTGCGCGTATGGATGCTAATAATGATGGCAGGATTGATCCATCGGATCGTCTGGCACGGGCAAAGGCACGCTTTGCAAAAATGGATGTTGATGGCGATGGCAGCGTGACCGAAGCCGAATTTCTTGCCGCCCGTGACGCCCGAATGGAAAAACGGGCGAAGCGCAAGTCAGCGAGCCGCGAAGGACGCCGCGGCGGCAAAATGCGAAAGCGCGGCGGGCGCATGGGCAAGATTATGCAGCGCGCTGATGCCGATAATGACGGTGCTGTATCACAGGCCGAATTTCGCGCAGTTGCGCAGGCGCGATTCACCAGGGCCGATGCGAATAATGACGGGCAAGTGACCAGAGAAGAACGGCGGGCGCAGCGTAAGTTGCGCCGCAATATGCGCGGCAAATAATCGCCGGATAATTCTGCAATACCGGGCGCAGTTCTTCCCCCCTCCCAAACTGCGTCTTGGCCGCCGGAGCAACTGCTATGTTGCTCCGGCGATTTCCTTGAACGGCAAAAACGTTTAGGTGTCACCGCTCTATGGCGAAACCGCATATCCTTATTGTTGATGACGAGGCATCGATCCGCAATCCGTTGGCGAAATATCTGGCGGGGCAGGGTTTTCGCGTGGCAGAAGCCAGTGATGCAGCTGTTGGCCGCTCGATGCTATTGTCTTTCGCTTTTGATCTTGTCCTGCTTGATATTATGATGCCGGGCGAGGATGGGCTTAGCCTGTGCCGTCATCTGGCCGTGAGTGAAGGGCCGCCAGTGATATTGCTGACAGCGAAAGACGAAGAAACAGACCGCGTTGTGGGGCTGGAAATTGGCGCGGATGATTACGTGTCGAAGCCGTTTTCACCGCGCGAGTTGGTGGCGCGGATTCGCAGTGTTCTGCGCCGAACGGCGGGCCGCTCTGCGCAAATCGATGCCAGCGCGCAGGCTTACAGCTTTGCGGGATGGACGCTGAAATCCGCAGAACAGGCGCTATACAGCCCCGATGGCGTGCTGGTGCCGCTATCGTCCGGAGAGCATCGGTTGCTGGACGTGCTGGTGCGCAGACCGGGGCAGGTTATGAACCGGGATCAACTGCTCGATTTGACAAAGGGGCGCGAGGGCGGCCCATTCGACCGCGCGATTGACAACGCCGTCAGCCGCTTGCGCCGCAAGATCGAAGATGATCCCAAACAACCGCAGATCATCAAGACGATCTGGGGTGGGGGCTATCGCTTCTCGGCAGATGTGCAGATGCTGTGATGAATGCGCTTTCAAGATTTTGGCCTAAGCAGTTGTATACGCAGCTGTTGATGGTGGCGGCCTTGGCGTTGCTGGTGGCGCAGCTATTGAACGGATATTTGTTGCTGAATGGCCTTCAAAAACGGGCCGAGTTTGAAGCAGCCACCATACTGACGGCGTCATATATCAACCGTGCAGAACGCGCGGGAAATGGCGATCGGCGTGGCTTTGGGCAGCGCGCGGGCCGACGCGGGCGGGCAGTAGTGTATTTCGATACCGCTGCCAATTTGAACAGCAACGGATTTGTCACAAACGGCGAATTGAGCGAGCGGGCGGCAGATGTCATTGACCAGAATGCGATTGATCCGTCCGTTGCCGATGATGTGTCGATCACGGTCGGCGGGATCGCCAATTTGTCGGCGCAGGATGCGCGGCAGCTGCGCACCAGCCGGGTGTTTCGGCGAATCGCCCGCCGCGCGTTGCCGATGCCGCAGCGTGCGATGATGCTCATTGTGCGCGATCAGGCCGGCGAAACTTCGCGTTCGGCAATACCGATACGTCCTGTTAATCCAGCGGCGATATGGTCGCTGCTACTGCAAACGCTGCTGCTGTATATTGCGGTTCTCGTGCCG
>ENA-ORXM01002031-ORXM01002031.1-marine-metagenome-genome-assembly--contig:-NODE-2031-length-25347-cov-5.043846_pt1 | contig 25347 bp, 25 predicted proteins | sample MGYA00237867_ERZ511480 | MGnify/ENA primary metagenome ERZ511480 (study PRJEB26309, sample SAMN06266103) | marine metagenome | isolation source: Algal blade | place: United Kingdom:Sidmouth, United... | reverse complement strand
AACGAATTTTGGTATACATTGAAAAATCGGTCGATATTCACATTGCGAACAAATTGAATATTCAAAAGTTCTAAACTGTGTTTAATGAAATCTGAGGGAACCCAATTGTAGCCCAAAACGGTATTAAAGGCCTGTTTGTCTAACCCAATATTTTTCTGAAAGCTGGTACCTAATGAAACCCGAGTTCTGGGTAAGGTGTAGCTTGGTATTAAAGTGTTGGTGGTAAAAAAGGGCAACCAAATTCTCGGAAAGTCCAAATTGATATCGACACCGTATTCCTGTAAGTTGAAAAAACGATTGTCAATGATACTTGGGTCATTTGATGACCCGATACTCAAGCGCCCGGCAATACTTAGGTTTTCTGCCCCGCCGAAAAGGTTCCTTGCCTGTAATGATGGGCTTAGGGCAAGACCTACTTGTTGAATGTTCGACCGAGTAACTTCGAACGATGTACCCAAAGAATATTTAGGTCTGGCCGCCAAGAGGATATTCGCATCCAGACCATTTTCCCCCTTTGGTTTCAAGGTAATCGAAGGATATTTAAAAACTCCTAAATTAGTAATCTGGCGATAGGTTCGTGTACGGTCAATATCACGGTAAATGCTATCCTTTTCGAAAAATACGGCATTGGTCAAGGTTTTTGGTTTAAACCGCAAATTGTCACTATAGAAAATATTGTAGTCACCGTAACGTATAGACTTCTGTTCGCTGCTATCCTGTGCAGTGTAGAGATAATCGGTATAGATGTTTATATTATCGAACCTACGCACTTTATATTCGGTCGTGGTCACCGCACTGTCGCCCCGTCTTTTGAAGTTATCGATATTCAGCTCGATATTCATTTTTTGGTCGTCGGCGAGTTTAGTGGTATCGGTTGCGATATCATAAGAAATAGAGCTCTCCTGAAAATTATAGATACCGGTATTTCTGAAGATTGTACTTAACCTTTCCCTTTCGCCGGCAAATCTGGCGAGATCGAACTGGTTACCTTCTTTGATGAAAGACTCATCTTTGTTTAGATCATAAATCGAATCAATGGCACTCGATTTTATATCACGGGCAATGGATTCTACGACAAAGGGTTTTCCTAAATCGATTTTGTACGCTACGTTGGCCCGCCTTTTTTTTAATGTATCTATTTCGAAGGTTGTGTTGTTATTGAAATAGCCTTTACTACCATAGTAGGCGGTCAGCCGCTCTAAAGTACGCCTCGTTTTTGCCGTGTCGAGTACGGCCGGCATTTCGCCAATATTTTTAAGCCACTCGCTCAGGCCACTGACAAGAAAGGATTCACCCAGCCGGTCGACCTGTTTTTTTGAAAGTAATTTTACTAGCCGTTGTTCTCTTTTTTCCTTCCGGTAAAGCCAATCTTGATACGACGAATCGGGATTTTTCTTGGCTAGATTATAGAGATTTAGACGCAGGGGGTAACCTAAGATAGTGGTATTCGGTTCTTGAACGATCAGGCTCTTTATCGCCTCATCATTTACTTCCTCATTATCGGCATATATAACATTTTCTTTGAGCAATAGTTCGTTCTCGTCTACGCGCTTCAAGGTGTTACACGAGTCGATGACCATCGCAAGAAATATTAAGCTTATTTTAGCAAAGGTCTTGGTATAGCGTAACGATATGCCCATAGCCATCAAAAATACATCTTTTTATGATCGTTAAAAGCCAAATTAAACTTATACGAAGCCTACATCAAAAAAAGTACCGTAATCAATACGGGCTGTTTTTTGTCGAGGGAATGAAGACCGTACAAGAATTGTTGAATTCCAATTTCGAGGTGCATCAAGTCTATACCACGGAACCGGACCTTTTTGAACTGTCCGAAGGAAATTTGACACGAATTTCGGAGGTTGAGATGAAAAAAATTAGCGCACTCGCGACACCCAATAACGTCTTAGCAGTTTTTAAAATTCCAAGAGCGAGAAAAATCCATTTTAACGATTGGGTAGTGGCCCTTGACGATATCCGTGATCCCGGTAATCTGGGTACCATAATACGATTATGCGATTGGTTCGGTATAGAACACGTGGTTTGCTCTTCGAATACTGTAGATTGTTACAATCCAAAAGTATTACAGGCTACCATGGGTTCAATTTCTCGTATTAATATTGGATATAATGACTTAACAAATTTTCTACAGAATGCCAAAGTGCCTATTTATGGAACTTTTATGGGAGGAGATGTAGTCTACGATGTCGATTTACCCAAATCGGGAATTTTAGTAATGGGCAACGAGGCCAAGGGAATATCAATTGATAACGAGGTCTTTATTTCAAAAAAAGTGGGTATTCCGCAATTTGGGAAGCCGACCGCCGAAAGCCTAAATGTTGCTACTGCTACCGCCATTTTATTGAACGAACTGCGTAGAGGGTGATAAAATAGACAGTATGAAGTTGCAGATGGCAGTGATTGTTCAAGGTTCAAGGCGTGAATTCAGTCTAACTTTGAACCTTGGATATTAAACTACTCAAAAGTGAAATTAATAAAGAGACCGCGGGTGCTCATTTTTTCGATATTGCCCGTCCAAGGGCTATTGGGGTCATTGTCGCGTATGAGTTCGTCGGTAAGGCCGAATACTCCGCGTATAGAGGGAGTGAATTTAAAATATTCGAGATAAAAGTCGATTCCGAAGCCGAGTTCGTAGTTATAGGTCCACTTTTTCATGCGAAATGTACCGCTACTATTATCATCTAAACTGGCTTCATTGCTGCCTAAATTCAAAGAAGCGGAGGGGCCGGCCACCAAAAAGGGCTTCCAATTACCGAAACGACGGGTATTGATTTTCAAGAGTAACGGAAAGTTAATGTAAGTAGATTTTACTTCCCGAATGGCCGCTCTTTCTCCTTCTTCGGTAGCGGTAAATCCCGGAAAACCCAAAGTACGGGCATTGTAATAGAGGCCTGGTTCTATGCGGACGTCTAAAAATTCGTTAAGTCTCATTTCACCAATGAGCCCCACATTGAAACCGGTAGATTCAAGTACCTGAACATCGGTACCCTGATTGCCCCTGTCGTCTTTATATTCGAACTTGAATCCATATCTGTTAAAACCCAAAAAATAACCGTAGTTCAAGAACTTCTTGTCCTTGTTCTCGATGTTGAGTATGGGGTTGGAGTTAAATTGCGCATTCGCCGGTAAGGATAGAAATAGAACGCCTCCAAAAAGCAATAAGATTCTTTTCATTCAAAAAAAATTATTCCGTACGATGCCCTATTCTTTTGAAGAAAGTCCAAATCGCTTTTTCAATGGTTACCGCTTTGGGCCGTTCAACTATTTTGTGGCTACGTAAATCGATGCCACTCCAAATGTCTGGGGCAAGTTCTCTACCTCTATAAACCCGATTTTGCGTAAAATATTGTTGAAGGCTTCTCCATGCGGAAAAACCGAAGCCGATTCGCTTAGATATGCGTAGGCGGACCGGTCTTTGGAGAATAGTTTTCCGATTGCAGGAAGCATGTATTTCGTATAGATACGATACCCTTGTTTATAAGGTGTTTTGGTAGGCACGGAAGTTTCCAGCACTACAAATGTGCCTTTCGGGGCCAGCACTCGGTATATTTCCGCCAATCCCTTTTCCAAGGTTTCGAAATTGCGTACTCCGAAGGCCACGGTCACCGCATCGAAGCTACTATCTTCATAGGGTAGGTTTTCACTATCACCAACAATCATTTCTATAGTCTGGTCTAGGTTCTTTTGGGCAACCTTATTTCTTCCTACCTCAAGCATTCCAGGCGATATGTCTAATCCGACTATCCTTTCGGCTCCGGTTCGTACCAGGTTTATAGCTAGGTCGCCGGTACCCGTGGCAATATCAAGAACCGTTTTCGGTTTTTTAGCTTTTATGATGTTGACTACCCGATTGCGCCACTTGATGTCAATACCAAATGAAATGACTCGATTGAGATTGTCATAACTGCCCGAAATCGTATCGAACATTCGGGTAACTTGGGCCTTTTTTCCAAGGTCTGAATCTTTATAGGGAATTACTTTTTTCGCCATTGTGGGGCAATTTTTTGCGCAAAGATACGATATGACTTCATGTAAATGTTGATACGTTCTCTAGAATACGAGCCGGTCTGACTTTTTTATTGTGAAGCGTTTTAAAAGTGCTAACCGATTAAATGTGTAATTTTGCAAAGCACATAAAGCACTATGTAACGATTCTTTGTATTCGATATGGTTTTATAGGCCACATACCACACAAAGTTACTACTAGATGAAGATTATAATTGCGGGTGCCGGTGAAGTAGGTTTTCACTTGGCAAAACTGCTGTCTTACGAATCACAGGACATCACCTTAATAGATACCAAAAAAGAAAGTCTGGCTTATGCCGATTCCCACTTGGATATTCGGGTTTTGCGCGGTGATGCCACTTCTATATCGGTATTAAAGGATGCACAGGTACAAGAATCCGATCTGGTCATCGGGGTGACCTCCTCTGAAACAACGAATATTACATTGTGTATGCTGGCCAAGCAATTGGGTTGTAAACGAACCATCGCACGCATATCGAATACCGAATTCATTGAAGACAAGGAAATCTTGCGATTTTCAGACTTGGGTATCGATGAATTGATATCGCCTGAAGAACTGGCGGCAACTGAGATACAATTACTTTTGAACAAGTCGGCGTTCAACGATACCTACGAGTTTGAAGAAGGCAAACTGATTATGGTTGGTGTCTCTTTGCCCACCTCGGCACCTTTTGTGGGCAAAATGGTAAAGGAGGCGGCGAAAATATTTCCCGAACTTCATTTTATGCCTATCGCTTTACAACGAAACGGCACCCAGTATACGCTGATACCCCGTGGGGATACCGTTTTTAAAGATGGCGACCAGGTCTACTTCATTACGACTAAAGAGGGGGTCGATGAACTCTACAAGCTTACGGGGAAGAAAAAAGAGGATATCAAAAATGTCATGATCCTCGGTGGGAGCAAGGTAGGCTTCAAGGCTGCCCGTGACCTTTGTTTCAACAAATTCAATGTGAAACTCATTGAGAAAGATAAAGAAAAAGCTTTCGACCTTGCGGATGATCTCCCTAATGCCTTGGTGATTAATGGGGATGGCAGGAATGTAGAATTATTGGAAGAAGAAAGTCTAGAGTCTATGGATGCTTTTATCGCAGTGACCGGAAACTCTGAGACGAACATCATGTCATGTCTGGTGGCCAAATCGAAGTATATAAAAAAGACGATTGCCCTTGTCGAGAATATGGATTATTTTCAACTCTCGCAGTCTATAGGTATCGATACATTGATCAACAAAAAACTGTTGGCGGCCAATAATATTTTCAGACATATTCGAAGGGGAGAGGTCGTAGCCTTGATGCGCTTGAACAACCTGAACGCCGAGATTCTGGAATTCGTAGTCAAACTCAATTCAAAGGTGACCGGAAATGTTATTCGAGAGCTCGATTTTCCAAGAGAGGCTACTATTGGAGGTGTCATACGAAACGGTGAAGGCGTCATCGCTTTGGGTGGATTCGAAATATGCGCAGGTGATCGCGTAGTGGTCTGCTGCTTGCCCGAGGCAATTCCAAAAATTGAACGATTGTTTCTTTAATGCGTCTGAACTCGAAAATAATATTTCATATCATGGGGCTGCTCTTGCTCTGCAACGGCGGCTTTATGCTTTTAGCGACCCTAGTAAGTGGTATTTATGCCGACGGGGCAACTTTGGCTATTGCACTCGCAGCTATAGCCACTATGTTTACAGGTACGCTCGCCATGTTCTACACCCGGGGCCATAAAAAAGAGGTCAAGCGCAAGGAAGGTTATATTATCGTAACGTTCGGGTGGGTCGTAATGTCGGTTTCCGGCATGTTGCCCTACTTGTTTTCGGGCGCCATACCCGATATTACCAATGCTTTTTTTGAAACCGTTTCTGGTTATACCACGACGGGAGCCTCGATTTTAGACGATATCGAAGTCTTGCCCGAAGGCGTACTTTTTTGGAGAAGCCTCACGCACTGGATCGGAGGTATGGGTATTATCGTTCTGGCCATTGCTATTTTGCCGTTGTTGGGAATCGGTGGTATGCAGTTGTTCGCTGCCGAGGCACCAGGGCCTAATGCGGATAAGCTCCATCCAAGAATTACGGACACAGCTAAACGCCTTTGGCTTATTTATTTTGGATATACCATAGCGGAAACGGTATTGTTAAAGCTGGCCGGAATGAACTTTTTTGATGCGATCAACCATTCCTTGGCCACGCTATCGACCGGAGGTTTTTCGACCAAAAACTTGAGTCTAGCCTATTGGAACGACCAGCCCCTGATTCAATATATTGTTATTCTTTTTATGTTTTTGGCGGGGATGAATTTCGTTCTCAGTTATTTTGCGTTCAAGGGAAAGGTACAGCGGATACTTAAGGACGAAGAGTTCAAATTCTATGGAGGACTGATAGCCCTGTTCGTGATCATTGTAGCCTTGGTCGTATTTTTTAGAGCCGAAGTGCCAGTTACCGAATACCATCCGAAGGTATTGGGCGAGGTGGAAAGTTCAATTCGACATGCCCTGTTTCAGGTTATTGCCGTGGTCACAACAACCGGATTTGTAACCGCCGACTTTACGGGTTGGACGCCCTTTTTGACCATATTCTTCTTTGGGCTGATGTTTATGGGAGGCTCCGCTGGTTCTACATCCGGTGGTATCAAGGTGATGAGGCATGTATTGATTATTAAAAACGGCCTGCTCGAATTCAAGCGGACTTTGCACCCTAGTGCTATCATTCCCGTGCGGTACAACAACAAAACTGTAAAAGAAAATATTGTTTACAACATCATCGCTTTTTTTGTACTGTATATGTTATTGTTCATTATCGGGGCATTGGTCTTAGGCTCGATGGGCATCGATTTCGTAACGGCCATAGGTGGGGCTGCATCTTCTTTGGGTAATGTAGGCCCGGCTTTTGGCAGCCTCTACCCGCTAAGTAATTTTAACGGCCTGCCCGATGCGGGAAAATGGTGGTGCGGTTTTTTGATGTTGGCCGGAAGGCTTGAACTCTTTACCGTACTGATTCTATTGACACCCTACTTTTGGAAACGGACTTAGTGTTAGGGCGTCTCTTGCCCTGATCCGCTTATTGGTATACCTCGCTGATTTGAAGAATCGGTTGCGTATTGGTATAGTTCGGAATGTCACCGACGATTTTTTCGGCATTCGGTCCAAAAGATTTTTGATAGGCCGAAAGCTTGTCGAAGTAAAGATATCCAATAGCCAAATAGGGCATTGGTTCATCGGGTGTTCTTCCCGATATTCCCTTGTCGATGGCTAAAAGCTTTAAAGAATCACCCAATAGATTGGCGACCATGGGCATATGTTTTTCCGAATAGTAGTCCATATCGAATGTCTTTCCGTCACCGTTCGGATAAAGTATGGTCACTTTGACCATGCCCTTTTTTATTTTCGAAGTATTTTCTGGGGCATTTGGTTGGAAACTTAAGAAGGTGATAGCACTAACGATTACAAGGGTGATTCTAGTTTTCATTTTGTTACGATTTAATGATTGATTATTGATGGAAGGTAGTATTTTTCTTGGAATTGGTCTTTGTACATTTTTGTTGGCCAGTTACCTAAATCTTTGTGATTAATCAGTCGGTAAAAAATATCCATCAATTAAAAATCTTTGTTTTGACCACAAAGGTAGTTAGGGTTTATAAAAAGGTCGCCAGGATTGAAAACTGAGTATCAATTTTTTGTGATTCTTCTGATTTTTCTTTGTGCTCTCTGTGGTAAGTTTGGGTTTTGAATATCGGATAGTTGAACTTATGGGATGCTGATTAGGTACAAATCCTTTTACGAACTTTTATAGATTCTGTTTTTTCTACCGCTACCTTTCCTTTGGTTGGTATCATATGCTGCCAGACCCAATTGTAGTGCTCGATTATTTTTTCCGCCTTCAAATGCGGCCGATCTGCCGTAGTATGACCATCTTCTACAACCACTATGTCATATTCCTTTGTTAACGCCGATTGAATGGTAGCTTCTATGCAAAAGTCCGTTGCGCAGCCTGTAATCATTAATTCTTTTACATTCAGTTCTGCAAGTTTGATTTGGAGATCAGATTTGTAAAAAACATCATTGGCATATTTATCGACTAAAATATCATTAGACTTGACAATTAGTTCGTCCAAATTTTCCCAATCGGTTGCGTTCTTTTCAAATTCCCCGGTTCCAGTGCCATCGTGTTGAATAAAAATTACGGGAAACGTTAGTTTCCTGAACAGTGCCGAAAGTTCATTGATTTTTGTAAGGACTTCTTTTATTTTAAATCGTGGGGTTTTTTCCGTGAAAGAGCCTTTTTGCATGTCGATTACCAAAAGGGCGGTTTTGTGGCTTTTCATTTTGGATAACTATTAATTGTAAGATGCTTCTTCTTCAATGTAGTATTACAAAATTTATATAACGTAAAAGGCCCAAATGGTATGAGTACGATTTGGGCCTTTTTGAAAAATCACATTTTTAATGGAGTGCATTTTCAATTCTCGTAATGGCTTCTCGAATTTCTGCCTCCGAAGCGGCATAAGAAATACGAATACAATTGCCGTTGCCAAAGGCATCGCCGGTGACCGTGGCTACATTGGCATGCTCTAACAAGTACATCGAAAAATCTGAAGCGTTGTTTATAGTGACGCCATTGAGGGTTTTTCCGAAGTAAGCGGTCACATCGGGGTAAACGTAAAAGGCACCTTCGGGCTCGTTGCAGCGAAAACCATCAATATTGCCCAAGAGTTCAAGAATGAGTTTTCTGCGTTCCTCAAACTTGTCGACCATAAATTGTACCCGATCGGGCGATTCGGTCAGGGCGGTGATTACGGCACGCTGTGCGATACAGTTGGCTCCACTGGTCACTTGACCTTGTAGTTTGTTACAGGCACGGGCGATGTAGCTCGGAGCTCCGATATACCCAATACGCCAACCGGTCATGGCAAAAGCTTTCGCGACTCCATTTACAGTTACGGTACGGTCATACATGTCTTCGAACCCTGCCATTGAGGCATGTGCCGTTACGCCGTAATTAATATGTTCATAGATTTCATCGCTCACTACAATGATCTGTGGGTGTTTTTGCAACACATCGGCAAGAGCCCGCAATTCGGCTTCGCTATAAATAGAACCACTGGGGTTACAGGGCGAGCTATACCATAGCATTCGTGTTTTTGGGGTGATGGCGGCTTCCAACTGTTCGGGCGTCATTTTAAAGTCTTTTTCCAAAGAAGTAGCGACTTCTACCGGTACGCCCTCGGCCAATTTTACGATATCGCTATAACTGACCCAATAGGGGCAGGGCAGTATTACTTCATCGCCCTTATTCAATATTACCTGTGCCACATTGTACAATGCCTGCTTGGCTCCCGTCGAAACGACGATTTGCGACCGCTCGTAGCTAAGGTCGTTGTCCCTTTTGAATTTGGTAATGACGGCATCCTTCAATTCTACGTATCCGTCTACTGGTGTATACGAATTATAATCTTCGTTTACGGCACGAATAGCGGCATCTTTGATGTAATCTGGCGTATTGAAATCGGGTTCCCCCAGACTGAGGCCAATAATATCCTTTCCAGCGGCCCTTAGTTCACGAGCTTTTGCGGCCATTTCGAGCGTAGCGGAAGGTGTAACACTATTGATACGTTCTGAAAGTTCGTTCGTTGTAGCGATTGATGTTGTCATATAGTAATGATTAAATTCCGTTTGCCTAGTATTTTGGAGAACGGTAGTATAAAACTTTATGTTTTTGAAAATTTATTGCAGTTGTAGCGAAGGTTGTTTGCCCAACGCTTTCAAATGCTTGAAGTGCGAAATTATGGCTTTTCGGGTAGTTTTATACTCGTTGTAGGGTAAATTGAACTCTTTTGCGGTATCCCTAACAATTTTTGAAATTTTTGTGTAATGTACATGACTAATGTTAGGAAAGATATGATGTTCGACCTGATGGTTTAGCCCGCCCGTAAACCAGTTTACGATACGGTTTTTAGTACCAAAGTTTACTGTAGTAAACAACTGGTGTATGGCCCAAGTATTTTTCATGTTACCGCTATCATCAGGGAGGGGCGTATCGGCCTCGTCTACAATGTGGGCCAATTGAAATACAACACTTAAAATAACACCGGCTACATAATGCATAATAAAGAAGCCCAAAAGCACTTTCCACCAAGCGATGTCGATAAAAATAAGGGGTAACACGATCCAAATCGTAATATACAATAGCTTGGTTACAACCAAAGTACTCCAATTCAGCGCCGGACTCGGCAATTTCCCGTAAGAAAGCTTACGCTTCATATAGCGATACATTTGAAGAAAATCAGTTGTAATTGCCCAGTTAAAGGTCAATAGTCCGTAAAGAAAAACGGAATAAAAATGCTGGAATTTATGATGTTTCTGCCACTTCGTATGTTTCGAAAAACGAAGAATGCGTCCCGCCTCCATATCCTCATCGTGCTCGTGAATATTGGTATACGTATGGTGCAGTACATTATGCTGTACCTGCCAGTTATAGACATTTCCGGCCAGAATATAGATGCTGCTTCCCATTAATTTATTGACCCATTTTTTGTTGGAATAAGAGCCGTGGTTGCCATCGTGCATCACGTTCATGCCAACACCTGCCATACCAACACCCATTACAATGGTCAATAATAAATTGGCCCAGTTCGGAAGCCCCAAGGTCAAAATCAAGAAATAGGGGGTAAGGAACATGGCGAACATAATGATCGTTTTCAGATGTAGGCGCCAGTTACCCGTTTTTTTAATCTTGTTTTCCTTGAAATATTCGTTAACACGCTTATTGAGCGTTCTAAAAAATTGTGCGGAATCTTTTCGAGAGAATCTTATGGTTTTCTGTTCCATGTAATGCAATCTTTAATAAATATAATTGGAGTGCAATTCTTTATTTTGACAAGCAATGCTTTTTCACTTGTGAATATAGTAATTTTGAATCGATGTAAATAAGTGTTTGACAAATATACGAATGAACGCAGAATTAGTTTTTAAATATTTTCCCAATTTGTCCGAATTACAAAAGAAACAATTCTTGAAATTGGAAAAACTGTATATGGATTGGAACCAAAAAATAAACGTAGTATCCCGGAAGGATATCGACGAGCTCTACTTACGCCATGTACTGCATTCATTAGGTATTGCAAAGATTCAACAATTTAAGGAAGGGGCTTCAATTTTAGATGTTGGTACGGGTGGTGGTTTTCCCGGTATTCCCTTGGCAATACTTTTTCCCGGAACGGATTTTACTTTGGTCGATTCCATAGGAAAAAAAATAAAGGTGGTGGAAGAAGTAATCGATGGTCTGGAGCTTGAAAATGTTACCGTAATCAACGTAAGGGTAGAGGAGGTAAAGGGTCAATTCGATTTTATTGTCAGTAGGGCCGTTGCGGCAATGCCAACTTTTACACACTGGGTAAAAGGAAAGATTAAAAAGGAGTCGAAACACGAACGAAAAAATGGTATTCTATATCTAAAGGGAGGTGACCTTACAGAAGAATTGAAAGACTATAGGAACGTGGAAATCTTTAACCTGACCGATTATTTTCAAGATGATTTTTTTGAGACGAAAAAAGTAGTGTATCTGCCCATGAAATTCAAAAAGCTATAGTGCATGAAAAATCATCAGGTCTCCAGATTACCCTTTGGTTTTCGATATCGTTGATCGTAATCGGATTTTCCGTTGTATTCAGTACCTGACCTTCACAATTATGTACCGGGCTGATTTTATTGATGGTTGGGTTACAGTCCCAATAGGCGAATACCGTTTCCCCTTCAAATTCACCCTGAGTAACATAACAATACTGTGTGTCTTCGGTCGGGTTGGCTTCTCTCTCTTCGATTTCCGTTCTCAGCCATTGAAGATCGTTGGCCGGATTGGACACCCCGCACGCCGGAATAATCACTGTATCATCGGTGTCACAAGAAAACACCACTGTAAAAATCAGCATGAACATAATTGTATTGCGCATACTTAATTCATTTAAAGTTTAGAAGTAAAATTTTATTGGAGGTTGCGTGTAAACCTCCTTTGATTTTTAAAATGATGAGTCTCCCGAGAATTTATCTGGCGGATATAAAAAAATCCTCGTCGATTTCTTTCGACAAGGATTTTTTAATCTTACTAATTTAAAAGCCTACTTGCTCCAAGGCGGGGTAACACCATTCGAACGTGCATAGGCAATCAACTGCCCTTTATGTTCGCCATTGTGTTCCATCACGGCTAGAAGGCCACCCAGCTTGTTCATTTTGGCAAAGCCAAAATCGACCATTTCAGTGAGTTGATCGTTCTCTACCTTTGTAATCTTATCGAGAACGAATTCGTTCGATTTTTTCAAAGTGGCGATAATTTTATCCTTTCCGGTAGTCTTGCCCAAATTCATCATATCGACATCCTCTGGTGGCGGAAAGCCCATCTTCGATGCCAAATAATAGTTCGCTCCCGCAATGTGCAATAAGGCTTCACCGACCGAGTTTACGCCTTCGGAAGGCCGCCAATCGTATTGTTCTTCAGAGAAGGCTTCAGCAAGTTGAACTACCTGACCTTGATTGTGGGTTAAGACTCCCTGAATTGTTTGCTGCGTTAAATTGTCCTGTGCGTAAGTTATGGCTGTTAACGCCAAAAACAGTGATGCTGCTATTACTAATTTTTTCATTTTTTTTGTTCTTAAAGTGTTCGTGGAATTTAATTGATGTTCATTCACAAGGTATAAAAAAGCATCGATCTAAAAAATTTAATATTCCGACAGTGCGAAGATTGGCAAGAATGAATTCCTAGAAAACAGTTGATGAAAGAATCGGACGAACCAAATAGCCTCATTTTTTGCTATCAATATTCTTGATAAAATGTACTAGGGTATCCTCTCTTTGAAACCAATTTTTTTGTGAAAAACTATCGATGATTTGTTCCAATCCCAAGTATAAGAACCGATTTGATGGCATCCGTTTTGTGAGACCCAATTTTCTCCTAAAGTAAAAAGTTCTTGTGCAATGCCTTTTTTTCTGTAGTCCGGTTTTACATAGATGCCTTCCAAATATCCCGTTGGTGAAACATCTGCACCTTCGACATAATCCTGTCGGATGGAGATATAGACAAAACCGATTAGCGAATCTGCATCCTTTGCAAAAAATACCTGCTTTTTCTCTGATTCCCCAATTTCCAAGAGTACCCTTCTTAAATCATTTTTTGGGAAATCTTTCCACAGATCCAAGGCCATTTCGAAAAAATCATCAAAATACGCGTTGTCGTAAATCAGATACTCCATAATCTATGGAATCGGAAAATCATAAATACCTCCGTAACCTAATAGATAAGAAATGCTACCCTAAAAATGGATAACGATAGTTTTCGGGCGTTACAAAAGTCTCCTTGATCAAGCGTGGAGAAACCCATCGCAATAAGTTTTGGGCCGAACCGGCTTTATCGTTTGTACCTGAGGCCCGCGCACCACCAAACGGTTGTTGCCCTACTACGGCTCCAGTAGGTTTATCGTTAATATAGAAGTTTCCGGCGCAATTCTGCAATACTTTTGTTGCCTCGTCTATTGCATATCTATCCGTTGAAAGAACAGCTCCGGTCAGGGCGTATTCCGAAGTTTCATCGACCAGTTTTAAGGTTTTTGACCAGTCCTTATCCTCATAAATATATATGGTCACCACAGGTCCGAAAAGTTCGGTCTCCATTGTAGTATATTTTGGATCCGTTGTAAGAATAACGGTTGGTTCGATAAAATAGCCCTTTGACTTATCATAACCTCCACCCGCGATAATTTCTGCATTTTTATCTTTTTTGGCCTTATCGATGTATTTGGCCAGTTTATCAAAAGAGCCTTCGTGAATGACGGCCGTAATAAAATTGGACATGTCTTCGGGACTTCCAGGTTTATTGAACGACTTGATGTCTTTTTTTACGGCTTCTAAAATCTCATTTGAAGTCGATTTGGGCAAGTAGACCCTAGAGGCCGCACTACACTTTTGACCTTGAAATTCAAATGCACCACGCGTGATAGCGGTGGCCACTTGTTGCGGTTTCGCAGATGGGTGGGCTATAATGAAATCTTTACCACCTGTTTCCCCAACGATTCTTGGATAGGTCTTATAGGTGTGGATATTATTACCTATCTGTTTCCATAACTCTTTGAACACATGGGTCGAACCCGTAAAATGGATACCCGAAAAATCAGGACTGTCCAATACTGTTTTCGTAATCATGACAGGGTCACCATAAATGACATTTATAACACCATCGGGAAGCCCGGCTTCCTTAAAGATATCAACGATTACTTTTGCAGAGAAAATCTGGCTATCACTAGGTTTCCAAACGACTACATTGCCCATCATGGCGGCACTTGCCGGTAGATTTCCAGCGATAGCGGTAAAATTGAATGGCGTGATGGCGTAAACAAAACCTTCTAAAGGTCTGTATTCGACCCTGTTCCAAATGCCTTCCGCCGAGTCAGGCTGCTCTTCATAAATCTGGGACATATACTCCACATTGAAACGGAGAAAATCGATGAGCTCACAGGCGGCATCGATCTCAGCTTGGTGAATGGTCTTGGATTGTGCGATCATGGTAGCCGCGTTGATTTTTGCGCGATACGGCCCTGCGATCAGTTCGGCCGCTTTTAAAAAGATAGCTGCACGTTGTTCCCAAGTGAGGCTGGCCCAAGCCTGACGTGCATCCAAACAATTTTCTATTGCCTTGGTCACATGTTTTTTTTCGGCTAAATGATACTGACCTACGATATGTTGGTGGTCGTGTGGTGGTGACATGGGCTTTGTAGTACCGGTCTTGATTTCTGCATTTCCGATGTACAAAGGCACGTCAACACTTCCCTTAAAATATGCATGATATTGTTGCAATACTTCTTCCCGTTCAGGGGTACCGGGAGCATAACTTTTTATAGGTTCGTTAATCGCGGTCGGTACTTGAAAAAAACCTTTGCCCATCGTAATGAATTTAAATAGTTAAAATAACGATTTGGTAAAGGTATTAAATAGGAATGCTTGTAAAAAGGGAATCGAAATTATTAATTACTGGGTTATTAATTATTGATTTTTGAGTTCAGATATTTTATGTACCCATTAAGTGAATGAATAGCCTCTTTTACTAATCGGATTCCCTCATAAGCTTCGGTTTGAGATACTTTCATTTCATCTACGCAGATTATGAGGTCGTCCTGTATTTCGAATAATGAACCTCTAGATATTCTGCAAAATTGGATATTCTCTTTAAAGTGAAATCTGCCAAAACCTTCGGCAATATTAAGTGTTGTAGAACGAGCTGCCCTTCGAAGGTTTTGATGCATATCAAAATCTCGCTTGTCAATCTTTGTTTTCAAGAATTTATCTATCCAATTACGGACATTTCGACATTTTTGCCAACAGTCTAAACTCTTCAAAAGACTTGTAATTACCCATAAATAATTAATAATTAGTAATCGTTTTTCGATAATTCCGCTAACAATCCCGTTTTGGGGATGTGTTATAAGAGCCATCCAAAGTCAATAAATAATTAGTAATCAATTAAGCGCAAAGGGAGCATGGAACTTAAAGGTGGGAACGTAAACACGGAATTTTTCCGTGGAACTAAAGTTTACCATGTTGTAGTGTCCGCGCATGGCACCGATAGGCGAGGCCAATAAACAGCCGGAATTGTAGGTATGCGATTCCCCCGGTTTGATAACGGGTTTTTTGCCAATAACCCCTTCGCCATCGAGCACTTCCAATTCGTTAAGTGCGTCGAATATTTTCCAATGTCGTGAAGTAAGTTGAACCGAGTCTTTGCTTTGGTTCTCTATAGTTATCGTATAGCCAAAAGCAAAATGCATCTTGTAGTTTTTGAAGAAGGTACCTTCAAAACTAGTGTTGACAGAAATTTTTATGCCCTTGGTGACCTGCGTTATCATGTGGTTTTTGGTCTAGTAAGTGAATAGATTTCCGGTGAACAGAATTAAAATCATAAACAAAGCCAATATAAAAAAAATCGAATTCAAAAAGAGGTATTTAACAGTTGTTTTAAATAACCCTTGGTCATAGAATTTCTTCATGGCTCTAAAGAGATACACTGAGAAAATCGTCAGAAAAATCCAACCACTATTAACAGTGAATAAAGAATCTATCAAATAACTAATAATGAGCAAGATAAACAACAATGAGGTATTATGAAAGCTAAAGATCAAATGATCGATATAATTGTATTTCTTTCTGATGTAGATCAACCAAATAAAGAAGGCAAAGACCGGTAAAAAGAAAAATATGGCAAACGGTAATTTGGAGATGACCATACTTAGAAAACTGCCCGGTTCTTGTTGAATATGCAAAAGCCCGTTCGATGCATTAAAAGCAACCTTATTACCAAGTGTTTTGGGTACACCATACTTGTCTACGGCATCGTCAAAATTATAAATCGAATCTTTGCGCAGCAGTAAATAGAAGAATTCTTGCTTTTGCGAAAATTTCCCGTCCGTTTCGCCTGAAATTATCTTGTTGAAATGGTTTTTAGGGTCATTTAGAACTAAGGAATCTTTCTTTTTCTTCTTTTCAAGAAAGCCTTCGTAATTGATTACTTTCTTCAAAGAATCTATGTCTTGGCCGAGTTCAACATCTTCACTATTGTTTAAGTTGACTTTCCAAGAATCTAAAGATTGAAGGAAGTCGACACCACTTTTTTTGCCATACCTGTCCCAATCTGAAAAATTCCCTGTGTAATTAATAATCAGAAAATAAACGATAGCCAAACTCAAAAGAAAGCGAAAGGGGTTGGTGTAAGAAACCCGTTTTCCGTTAATATAATCCCTAGTTATTTTACCAGGTTTTAGCAATAGTGCCGAAAGGGTTCGCAACAGCTTTGAATCATAAGAAATCAGACTGGAAAAGAACTCGTCGAAAAAGTCTTTCAGGCTTAATTTTTTGGTACTGTTGGCCTGTGAACAACTAGGACAAAACTTATCGCTCATGTCCAATGGATGCTCGCAGTTTAGGCACTTGATGCCCCTGAATTTTAATTGGTACCTTCCTTTTTCGGGTATGGTCGGCTTATCTTCCATTGATGGATTCAATACTATGAAACTAAAGATGTTGAGGTCATAAAATTATAATGACCTCTTAAGAATGGCAAGACTTTGGTCCTTATATTAAGGAACTTTGGCCTCGAAAAGGCTAATTACTGATGTTTCTGGCATTTGCAGTACCTATACCGATAATGCTGTCGTAAAGATCGCCGAAATTTCTATAGTAGACTAAGATGAGGTAATTGTTTTCGGTAAAATGAAAATTACCGCAGATAGTATTGAGGTCGATAATACCGTCTTCACGTTTTATAACATATTTATAATTGTAGAAGCCCTGTTTCATTTTGATAACGCCTTCCATCATGCCATTTTCTTCATTATAGGCCATCTTATTTTCGTCGGTCAGGTCGTAGTTATTATATTTTCCGAACACGTAGACCTCGTCAAGGTTCAGAATTTCGTTGTAGGGCAATGAAAAATGCACTTGTGTATATTCCGCTTCGCGTGATGTGTCTTCCCCTTGCAACGTCCTTATGACGAAATCTCCGTTAATGTCAGGAAAATAAGTATACTCCAAATCACCTCGGTAAACATCACTGAACAAATAATGTTGATACAGGTCATCGATTTCGATTCTTGAAATCTGTGAGGTCGGTGCCCGCAGGTCGCTAGTATCAAAATTCAAGAATTCATTACCACCGTAAAAACTGGTCTCTTGATCGTACTTATAAACCAATTCGTTGCCGATAGTATATTGAGGGGGAATATTGTAGCGGGCAGTCTCCCATTGGTGATTTTGGATGATGGCGATTTTCACCTCTTTTTTGGGGTTCACCAGCTGAAAATTGCCGGCATTGATGTTGAACTGAACCACTTGTTTTTCGTTCAAAAAATTAAAATCGCGCGAGCGTTTAACGGTCGCACCCACTTTCACAACATCTTTGTAGACCACAAATCTTCTTGAAAATTGCAGTTCGTAGCTATCATTGTAGATTTCAAGAACGTAGTTGCCGCTAACTTTTAAGCCTACATTTTCGTTAGGAATCGTTAAGCGATAATTGGAATAGGACTGTAAGGTCGAATAACTGTTCTCGTAGTCGATTATCCTCTGGTTGTCGACACCGTTCAAATATTGTGATTTTAATAGTTGAGAGGGTGTCCAATCATAATCGCAATGGATTATTTTATAGTAATAGTCCTGCTCATTGGCCGTAATATCATCAAATTCCAATCGAATGGGTTCTCCTAATTGAATTACCGGAAACTGGTCTTCCGTGGGTCCGCCAAAAATAATGGTCTTTATATTTTCGGGGGGATTTATTTCTTGCTGAACTTGCGCGAACATTGAAGAAACAAAAAGAAAAACAAAAATCTGTTTAAGGCTTAGGCGCATTTACAGGCTATTTTTTGGGCAAAGGTAAACAAAAAGCATACCCAAAAAATTTAGATCGTTGTACTGCCCAAATTTATGGGCATTTATTATGAAAACTATGGTTTTAGTACTATTTTTGGCACATTATACGTTAAACCTAAGGTCTACAACAATATGTCAAAAGACATCAGGATTAAAAAGGGGTTAAACATTAATCTTGTCGGTGCTGCAGAGCAAACTACTTCAAAAGCCGTTTTAAGTAATGTTTATGCAATAAACCTCGATGATTTCCACGGAATTACCCCTAAAATGCTTGTGAAACAAGGTGCCGAAATAAAGGCTGGGGAAGCTCTTTTTTACAACAAGAACAGAGAAGACATGATGTTCGTTTCACCTGTGAGCGGTGAACTAGTTGAAATCAATAGAGGGGCCAGAAGACGTATTCTCACGTTGAAAATCTTGGCCGATAAAGAACAGGAAACGGTCGCCCATAAAAAAATCGATGTTGAAAAAGTCTCGAAAGAAGAACTTAAGGCTTATTTGCTGAACGGGGGGTGTTGGCCGTTTATCAAACAGCGGCCCTATGACATTATTGCCGACCCCGATGCCAATCCGAAAGCTATTTTTATTTCGGGATATACCACTGCACCGCTTGCCGCCAACGCCGATTACATATTAAAAGGTAAAGAAGCGGAGCTTCAGGCCGCAGTTAACGCGCTGGGGAAATTGACTCCTGGAAAAGTTCATGTTTCCGTAGGTAAGTCATCGGCTTCGACATTATCTGTATTGCAGGGAGTCGAGTTACACAGAATTTCCGGTCCACATCCTGCGGGTCTTGTTGGCACCCAAATCAATAAACTCGATCCTATTAATAAGGGTGAGACGGTCTGGACCGTTTCTCCTCAAGACTTAATTATCATCGGGGAGCTTTTATTGACCGGAAAGTTTAATCCGGAACGTACCGTGGCCTTGGCCGGTTCTTCGGTAAAGGCACCAAAATACTATACTACAAAAATTGGTACTGAAATTTCGACTTTTCTATACGGAAGTGGTGTTAACAGTGATAATTTCAGGGTCATCAATGGTGACGTTCTGACGGGGTCGAAAAGTAAGCCCGATGGCCATTTGGGATATTACAACAATACCGTCACCGCAATTCCCGAAGGAGACGATTATGAGTTCTTCGGATGGAACAAGCCCATCTTCAATAAAATTTCTGCCACAAGGGCATTGACCTTTTCGTGGTTGCAGCCGAATAAAAAATATGACCTTGATACCAATACGAACGGAGAGCATAGGGCGTTTGTGGTTACGGGCATGTATGAAAAGGTATTTCCGATGGATATTTATCCGTTACAACTACTAAAGGCCTGTATGGTTCAAGATCTTGACGAGATGGAGCAATTGGGCCTCTATGAAGTGGCTCCCGAAGATTTTGCATTGACCGAATTTATCTGTGTATCGAAACAACCGCACCAAAAGATTATTAGGGAAGGATTAGACTTGTTACATAAAGAAATAGGATAAAAATGAGCGATAAAAGACTGACTTTTAAGAAAAGGTTGCACATTATCAAGCACCACTACCGAGGTAAGAAGATGGCACCTGCTTTCAACGCATTTCACACGTTTTTGTTTACGCCTGACGAAACTACCCATAACGGTAGTCATGTAAGGGCCGCCGACGATTTAAAGCGTACCATGAACACGGTAATATTAGCCTTAGTTCCCGTACTGCTATTTTCGATGTTCAATGCCGGCTACCAGCATTATTCCGCAATCAATGGTTTTCCCGAGAATTTTTCGTTGCTAGAGCATTTTTTGACTTGGGATAATTTTTGGATAGGCATTGTCAAAGTTTTACCGTTGGTAGTAGTTTCCTATGGCGTAGGACTTCTTGTTGAATTCATTTTCGCCGTAATCAAGGGTCACGAAGTTGAGGAAGGTTATTTGGTCACCGGAATGTTGGTGCCGCTCATCATGCCCATAGATACACCGCTATGGATGTTGGCCGTGGCTGTGGTTTTCGGTGTTGTTATCGCAAAAGAGGTTTTTGGTGGAACGGGAATGAATATCTTGAATCCCGCACTGACAATTAGGGCATTCTTGTTTTTTGCCTACCCTACTTGGATGAGTGGTGATAAGGTTTGGGTGCACGGGGCAAAAGAAGGTGTTACCCAAGCGGGTTCGGCTGATGCTATTTCTGGCGAGACCATTTTAGGCTATTTGGCTCAAGGTAACGAAGCTGCCTACCAGGCGAAATACAGCCTTTCTGATATGTTCTTCGGATTTATTCCCGGTTCAGTTGGCGAAACTTCTACCTTCTTAATACTTATTGGAGGTCTTTTCTTGATTTTTTCAAAGATAGCCAGCTGGCGTATTATGGTAAGTGCCGTTATCGGTTCTTTGGCGATGGGTCTCATTTTTAATGGAATAGTAGACGCAGGCTGGATTCCCGAATACAGCAAGTTCTATGGTCTGATGCAATTTGATTTTTGGAAACATCTGATTGTTGGTGGTTTGGCTTTCGGTATCGTTTATATGGCTACCGACCCTGTTACCGGCTCACAGACGAATCGCGGAAAATGGTTCTATGGGTTTTTTATCGGTTTTATTTCGGTAATGATCCGCGTATTTAATCCCGGTTACCCAGAAGGTGTTTTCTTGGCCATATTGTTGATGAACGTTTTTGCGCCAACAATAGATCACTATGTAATTAGAGGAAATGTTAAGCGCAGAATGAAAAGATTAAAGAATGCTGTGGTTTTACCTACGGATAGTAGTGCCGCAGCGAAGGAACTAAAAGCAGAAACGGTTTAAAATGGCAATAGATACGGATAAAAACGGGTATACAATTCTCTTTTCGATCCTTATGGTAATCGTAGTAGGTTCATTACTGGCTTTTTTAGCCTCAGGTTTGAGCGAGAGAATCAAAGAGAACGAACGTTTTGAAAAGCAACAGAACATTCTGTATGCGATGGGTGTTAACGAGAATACGCCCGATAGTGGGGTTAATTTCATTCCTACCGACGTTGTTGAAGATAAATTTACCGAGCGAATAAAATCACAATATGTGCTGGTCAATGATGAGGTGAAGGAAGACGCTAATGCCTTTATGATAGACGTAAAGAAGCAATTAGCAGCTCTAAAGGCGGGCAACGAAGCGCGATTGCCGATTTTTGTAGGCGAAAAAGAGGGTAAAGAAGTATATATATTGCCCATGTACGGAAAAGGTCTCTGGGACGCGATTTGGGGTTTTATATCCGTAGACAAGGAGATGATAGTTCAGGGGGTTTATTTTGATCATAAGGGTGAGACGGCCGGCTTAGGTGCCAATATTAAGATGCGCTTTTTTATGGATGACTTTATCGGCGAATCACTTTTAGACGGTAACAGCTACTCCGGTATCACCGTATCGAAAACCAACAATGACCCGTTGAACGAAGACAAAGAAGATAATGAGGTCGATGCCATAGCAGGTTCAACGATTACGGGCAATGGTGTTACCAGTATGATAAAGGAAACTTTAAAAGCCTACAAACCTTATTTAGAAACGATAAGAAACAAATAAAATGGCATTACTTTCGAAAAAAGACACGAACCTCATATTGGATCCGTTGGCGGATAACAACCCTATTACCATACAGGTATTGGGTATTTGCTCTGCCCTGGCGATTACTGCCGAGTTGAAAGCATCAGTGGTTATGGCGGTTTCCGTGATATTTGTAATGGGTGTTGGTAACGTGGTTATTTCTTTAATGCGTAATGTGATACCTTCTAAAATACGTATTATCGCCCAGTTAATAGTGGTAGCTACTTTGGTTATCGTCGTGGATCAAGTATTGAAGGCGTTTCAATATGAATTGAGTAAAACATTGTCGGTATTTGTGGGTTTGATCATAACCAACTGCATTATAATGGGGCGTTTTGAGGCGTTCGCATTAGGTAATGGTGTTTGGAGGTCTTTCTTGGACGGTATCGGTAATGCTTTGGGGTATGGTGTCATATTGATTATCATCGGATTTTTTAGAGAACTACTCGGGTCAGGTACTTTATTCGGATTTCCCGTCTTCGGAGATCCTATTGCGAAGACCGGATTGTATTCAATAGGATATGAAAATAATGGTTTTATGATTATACCTCCTGCGGCCTTAATAGTTGTCGGTATTATTATTTGGGTGCAGCGTTCAATGAATCCCGCCTTGGTAGAGGAAAATTAATTGAGTCAAAGAAAGAATTATGTTAGAACATCTAGAATTGTTTTTTAAATCTATTTTCATAGATAATATGGTTTTTGCCGTGTTCTTGGGAATGTGCTCTTACTTGGCCGTTTCCAAAAAAGTAGCGACGGCCGTTGGTCTTGGTGCAGCCGTTATATTCGTTTTAGCGGTAACGGTACCATTGAACTGGTTATTGGATCAATACTTACTTCGTGATGGAGCATTGGCTTGGTTAGGCCCTGAATATGCCGACTATAATCTAAGTTTCCTTTCTTTCATCCTATTTATCGCTACAATTGCAACAATGGTACAGTTAGTAGAGATTGTTGTAGAAAAGTTTTCACCCTCACTGTATAACTCATTAGGAATATTTTTACCGTTGATAGCCGTAAACTGTGCGATTTTGGGGGGCTCGTTGTTTATGCAGGCTAGAGACATCGAAACTCTAGGGTTAGCCCTCAATTATGGCATAAGCTCAGGTATCGGATGGTTCTTGGCGATTTTGGCCATAGCCGCCATTCGTGAAAAAATAAGGTATTCAAATGTACCTGCACCTTTAAGGGGATTGGGTATAACCTTTATTATCACCGGTTTAATGGGTATTGGATTTCAAAGTTTCGGCGGTATGCTTACAGGGGACAATGATCCGCCGGAAGGTTCAGAAACAACCACCGCCCAAAAAATTGAAGAAAAAGAATCTACTGAAAAAGAGATTGAGAAAGATAACAAGGCAGTCTCTTATAATGTTATAAACGAATAAAGATGATATTAGCGACAAGTACAGGTGGTACCATGTTGATAACCGTGGTTGCCTTTATGGTTTTATTATTGCTGTTGGTGGCCCTATTGTTATTTACCAAAGAAAAATTATCTCCGTCCGGCCCTGTGACTTTGACTATAAACGGGGAGAAGGAAATCGAGGTAGCGTCGGGATCTACTTTATTAAGCACTTTAGGAAACCAAAAAGTATTCTTGCCATCGGCCTGTGGCGGCGGTGGTACCTGTATTCAATGTGAGTGTCATGTGCTATCCGGTGGGGGAGAGGCATTACCTACCGAAACGCCGCATTTCTCAAAGCGAGAGCTGAATTCCGGTGCTCGTTTGGCCTGTCAGGTCAAAGTAAAGCAGGATATGGAAATCACCATTCCCGAAGAAGTATTCGGCATTAAAAAATGGCCTGCCAAAGTGGTTCGAAACTATAATGTGGCCTCATTTATTAAGGAATTTGTAGTTGAGATTCCAGAGGACATGGGCTACAAAGCGGGGGGCTATATTCAAATCGAGATTCCTAAGTGTGAAGTGAAATATGAGGACATCGATATTACCGCTCATCCCGAAGAGCACGAAACGCCCGATAAGTTTCAGGCCGAGTGGGATAAATTTAATCTTTGGCCTTTGGTAATGAAAAACCCGGAAACGGTCGAGCGCGCCTATTCAATGGCATCTTACCCTGCCGAGGGACGTGAAATTATGCTGAACGTGCGTATTGCGACCCCGCCTTGGGACCGCTCTAAAAACGGTTGGATGGATGTAAACCCAGGGATAGCATCGTCTTATATTTTTGCGTTAAAACCCTGTGATGATGTAACGATTTCTGGGCCTTACGGCGAATTCTTTATCAATGAATCGGAATCAGAAATGTTGTATGTAGGTGGTGGCGCAGGTATGGCACCGATGCGTTCGCATTTATATCACCTCTTTAAAACCTTAAAGACAAATCGTAAGGTAACCTATTGGTACGGTGGTCGTTCAAAGCGGGAGTTGTTTTATATCGATCATTTCAAACAGTTGGAAAAAGACTTCCCGAACTTTAAATTCTATATGGCACTTTCAGAGCCTATGGAAGAAGACAATTGGAAGGTTAAGGAAGATATCGATGCCCCTGGCGATGGTTTTGTCGGCTTTATTCACAATTGTGTGATAGATAATTATTTGAGCCATCACGAATCTCCTGAAGACATCGAGCTCTATTTCTGCGGCCCGCCGTTGATGAACAAAGCAGTTCAGAAAATGGGCGAGGATTATGGTATTCCCGATGAGCATATCCGTTTTGATGATTTTGGTGGATAAATTAAAATGTATTGAGCATAGTAAAAGACCGATGTTATTCACATCGGTTTTTTTAAGCACGGACCCGAAAGGAGTTCTATAATAATTACCAATGGGTAAACCCCTATCAAAACAAGAATTGCACAATCTTGCAATGAATATTGTCGGCCGACAATTAGAAGCCGAAGGATTTGAATTTCTTGGTGTCAATAGCAAGCTTAAGAAAAATCCGCAGTTCGTTTGTCTCAAGGAAAAACAGCTTTATTTTATTGTTGTTCGTAACGTTGCTTATCCTGATGATCCACAAGTTTATGACAAGGCTCTGATGAAAAAAATAAAAATACATGCCGATAAACATCAGCAGGGAGCTAAGGTGTATTATGCCGGGGTGGGGCTTTCGAACGCAAAAGACCCTAAGATTCCCGTGTATTTGAATGAAGACTATGTAGTTGAATATAGAGGACCAATTGAAGTGGATTATGCATAGAATATTGATTTTTCTTTCGTTAATACTCGCTATCTCCTGCGGGGATGTCGATACAAAAGTTTTTAAAAACCGGAGTACCGGTGGTGCCTTGGGAACTTCGTATAACCTTACTTATTTGTCTAATGAAGAGGTTGACCTACAAAAGGAAATCGATTCCGTTTTTACAGCGGTAAATCAATCATTATCCACCTACATT
>ENA-ORXM01002030-ORXM01002030.1-marine-metagenome-genome-assembly--contig:-NODE-2030-length-25348-cov-3.998694_pt1 | contig 25348 bp, 25 predicted proteins | sample MGYA00237867_ERZ511480 | MGnify/ENA primary metagenome ERZ511480 (study PRJEB26309, sample SAMN06266103) | marine metagenome | isolation source: Algal blade | place: United Kingdom:Sidmouth, United... | reverse complement strand
CCGTCCTGGAGGCGTCGGGATGCAGCTTGATCGACCCGCCCGCGAAATGATCCGGGTCGAGCTTGCCCAGTACCAGATCGGCGTCGGTCACTGCCGGACGTTCGCCACCGCGACCATAGCAGGCGGGCCCCGGCTCTGACCCCGCGCTTTCCGGGCCGACACGGATCTGGCGCATCGCATCCACATGGGCCAGTGATCCGCCGCCTGCGCCAATTTCGACCATGTCAATCACGGGGATCGAGATCGGCATGCCGGACCTTTTTTGAACCTGTAGGGGCGCGCGACCTCGAAAACCCGCGATGTCTTTGGTGTCTGATTCTTGATCAGGCAAATCTTGGCCGTGGTGCCGCCCATGTCGAACGACAGAACCTTGTCCAGCCCGTAGCGGGCCGCGATATGCGCGGCGAATACAGCCCCGCCAGCGGGACCGGATTCCACCAGACGCACGGGAAAGTCGGCAGCATTGCGCAGCGAGATAATCCCGCCACCCGAGTGCATGAGGAAGATACGGCACGACACACCCTCACCCTTCAGCCGGTCCTCAAGACGGCCCAGATAGGACGCCATATGCGGCTTGATATAAGCATTGGCCACAACCGTATTGAAACGCTCGTATTCGCGCATCTGCGGGGACACCTCGGACGAGATCGACACCGCAACATCGGGCAACTTTTGTGCCAGCACGTCGCGCACCAGTTCTTCGTGCGCGGGGTTCAGGTAGGAGTGGATCAGCCCCACGGCGACACTCTCAAATCCGGCCGCAGCGATCTGGTCGACAACAGCCTCGACTTCGGCGCGGTCAATATCAACCAACACGGCACCATTGGCATCTATACGGCCCGCAACCGTGAACCGCATCTGACGCGGCAGCAGCGGCTCTGGCAGGGTGAGGTTCAGGTCATACTGTTCAAATCGCGATTCGGTGCGCATCTCGATGACATCGCGGAACCCTTGGGTGGTGATCAGCGCAGTCTTGGCACCGCGACGTTCGATCAACGCGTTGGTGGCCAGTGTCGTCCCATGAATGATCTGCCCGATTTGGGCAGGCGTTATGTCCGCCTTTTTGCAGACCTGATGCATGCCATCAATAATGGCGTTTTCAGGTGCGATGTAAGTGGTCAACACCTTGGTGGAATACGTTGTGGTGCCGACCTCCAGAACGACGTCGGTGAACGTCCCCCCGATATCGACGCCAAGACGGACAGATTGCTTTGCCATGACGGGTTCCTCAATTCAGTTGTGGCCATCTTGCCCAGCGCCAAGAATAGAAGCTAACTATTTTTTTGAATAGGAGTGATCAGATTTCTTTATCCTACATCAGCACGAAATGCCGCTACTGCGTCAGCCGCAATATACGCCGCATGAGAAACAAAGCGCGCCGCCGCGTCAGACTGATACCGCGCGGCAAAGCGGAGTGGCGTGGGCGTCCAGTTTACTTGCACTGCAACCAAGCGACCGTCTGCAACTTCGCGCTCTACAAGGGCGCGCGGCAACAGTGTGACACCCATCCCGTCAGCTGCCATTTGCACGCATGATGCAAGGCTGCTGGATGCCACGAACCGCGCGGTCGGCAACCCGAGCTTTGCAAAATGGTCCGCAAGCTCCATGCAAGCTTGGGTATGACGTGCATGGGTCATAACCGTATGCGGGATCAGGTCGGCGACCGTATTGCTGCCGTGCAATGCCGCTGCAACTTGCGGTGCCGCGACCCAGATATAGTCGAATTTTCCCAATTCGACGATTCCCGCCGCCTTACTGTTAAAAGGCGCGGTTTGAATGGCAAGGTCCAGCTTGTTCGCGCTCATATCGTTATCAAGATTACGCGACAGATCGACCGTCAGTTCCACGTTGAGCACGGGGTAGATGGATTTGATCTGGCGCAGATACGCATGCAGCCATGTACACGCGACAAGCTCTGTCACACCAAGGCGCAACCTGTCAGACACCAGATCGGCGCGATCCGCGATTTCCACGATCTGTTCGGCCTCGCGCAGCACCTTTTGGGATGCGGCCAGAATTTCGGCCCCTTTGTCAGTCAATTGGATCGATCCCGCGTCGCGCTGCATCAAGGTCACGCCCAGCGTTTTTTCCAACCCCGCGATACGCGCCGAAATATTGGGCTGCGTCGTATTCATGTGATGGGCTGCTTTGCGAAAGCTCCCTAGGCTCGCGACCCAAACGAATGCCTCTAGCTGTTTGATGTTAAAAACATTGCCAATCATCGCGCCCCCTTGCATCCGACATTATGATCGCAACGCAAGAGAGTGATAACGATTAGCGATGCATCCGGTCAATCACGATTGCTGATTGGCCACCATCGCATCAAGCAGCGTGTTGAACTCGGCTTGATCCATACCCTCCGACAGCGCGCGAATAAACAACGCTTGCTGCGTTTCGGGGGCAAGCCCGCCCTTGGGTGGATCACGGTCCAGATTTGTGGGGAACGGGTACCCTTCGGCTGTGGCAGCAATCGCTGCGCGCAGTTCCGACTGGGATAGATCGTTAGATTTCGCGGCATGTGGGTAAACGAGTTTCGACATCTTGGTCCGGTCGACGGTCTCCATTGCGCGGCCAAATGCCGACGACACTTGGAGAAGGTTGGCCATACGGTGGATATCCGTGCTCGTATTGGCACCTGCCGCGTGAAAAAGGGCGGGGTTAAAGAATACCGCGTCGCCCTTGGCCAGTGGCACCTGAATATAGGTGTCCTCGAATACAGCGCGGAACGCATCGAGACGCCAAGCAGTATACCCCGTGCGATACGCCTGAGAGAATGGCAGCAGCTTTGTCGGGCCGCTTTCGATTGGCATATCGCAATGGGCGATGGCCCCTTGCAGCGTCAACGCGGGCGACAAATCATGCACATGCGCGGGGTACTGCGCGCTGGTCTCTGCGGTTTGAAACCCAAGGTGATAATCGCGATGTGCCAGTTGTGCGGCACCTCCGGGATGCACCAGATTAACCTGCGCGGTCATTTGATAGTTTGGCCCCAACCACGCCTCGCAAACTGCGGCAACGGATGTATTGGCGAAATACCGCAAAAACACATCAGGCGCCGCCTCGCAGAGTTTTTGAAGCGAATTCCAAATGCGGTCATTGGCACCAGAGGCGGCGAAATGATCAGCGGCACCGCCAGATGCAGATTTTTCATCCGCAATAATTTTGGCGTAAATTGCGGTTGCCTCGTCCAGCACGGTTGTGTCGTCATACGCCCTGTGCAACGCTACGACCCCTGGCCCCGACATCAAAACCCACGCCCATTCCGCAAGCAGTGCTGGCCGTTTTGTTGCATCCTCAAGGATAGGGCGCAGCTTGCTCATATCATAAACGGGAATATTGCGCTGGACGTCAGCCGCATGAGGCACATCATCAGCCGAGGTTGATCGCGCGATCAACTGTTTGAACTCCGCCAGATCACAAGTATCCGCAGAGAAAAAGCTTGGGGTGTTTTGCATGGTTTGCCCTCCTATTGGGTGATCCCAATTTGCCAAAAACCTGACTTGTTTCCGGCTCTAATTTACATCAGAAACACATCAATGACCCATCGTTTTCCAATCAAAGAAATCGCAGCCCAATCCGGCCTGAGCACCGCAACCGTTGATCGCGTTCTCAACGATCGACCCAATGTCAGTACGCAAACCAAGGCGCGTGTCGCTGCGGCAGTAGCCGAGCTTGAAGGGCAAGAGGCACAGCTTGTCGCGCGCGGACGACGCATGTTCTTTGATTTTGTGTTGGACGCACCACACCGATTTACACGAGAGGTGCAGATCGCGGCCGAACATGTCGTCGGACACGCACGCCCTGCAGCGTGCAGGCTTCGATTTTCGGCCCAAGAAGCGATGCAAGAAAACGATATCATTGCTATCCTCAACCGGATCGCCAAGCGCGGCAGCCAAGGTGTTTGCCTCAAGGCCCAAGACACGCCGCGTATCCGCGCCGCTGTGGATGCGTTGGCGATGGCTGGCATCCCTGTGGTCACGCTGGTCACTGATATCAAGGACACGCACCGTATCGCATATGTCGGTCTGGACAACCAAATCGCGGGCCGCACAGCGGCGTATCTGGTTGCGAAATCCGTGCCAAAGGCAAAGGGCGCTGTTCTTAGTATGCGCAGCCACGATCAGTTTTTCGGAGAGGCCGAACGCCAATCCAGTTTTCAAACGACCCTTGCTGCGCTTTGCCCTGACATGCGATTTGTGAATGTGAGTGGCGGCAAGGGCGCGCACTATGACACCGGAAAAGTGATCGACGCTGTGGCAGGCGAGCTTGGCGATCTTTGCGCCGTCTATTCGATGGGGGGTGGCAATGCCGCGATCTTGGGGACGTTGCGATCCTACGACCTGCATCCGCAGGTTTACATCGGCCACGACCTTGACCGTGAAAACCGCGAACTGCTCGGTGACAGCAAGATCGATTTTGTACTGCATCACGACCTGAAACAAGATATCCAGAATGTGCTTCAGGCATTCTTGCATTTTCACCGATTGGTGCCCGACCTGCCTTATCAGCCGATGTCGCATGTCCAGATTATCACGCCCTACAATATGATTGCCTTTGGGCCAGCGCCCGCTACGTCCCTTGGGGGGAAACAATCAATTGATCGGCAGACCATGTGACCAAGGAAAGACGCGAGAAAACCGTACCCCAAACGCGGCTGACCCGCCTTGGACATTTGGGCGCGATGGCAGGTGGTGTTGCGGGTAACATGGCCGCCAACGGCTTGGTGCAATTGGGCCAAGGGAAACGGCCCACATTTCGCGATTTGATGTTGACCCCAACCAATGTGACCCGTGTCACCAATCAGCTTGCCAAAATGCGCGGTGCTGCAATGAAGATCGGGCAATTGGTGTCGATGGACACGGGCGACTTTGTTCCGCCCGAGTTGGCAAAGATCATGGCACGCCTTCGCGAAGACGGCGACAGCATGCCACCATCCCAACTGAAAAAGCAACTGAATGGGCAATGGCCCCAAGGTTGGCTTGCGTCGTTTGCATCATTTGACGTGCGCCCCGTCGCCGCCGCGTCCATCGGTCAGGTTCACCGTGCCTTGCTTAAGGACGGGCGCGATCTGGCGATTAAAATCCAGTTCCCCGGCGTGAAGCAAAGCATTGATAGCGACGTGAGCAACGTGGGTGCGCTGATCCGCATGTCAGGGCTGCTACCCAAAGGATTTGACCTTGCCCCCTACCTGAAAGAAGCCGCAGCACAGCTTCATTCCGAGACCGATTACGACGCCGAGGCTGCCGCGCTTGCGCAATTCGGTACGCTGCTTGCTCCGCGATCCGGTTTCATCGTTCCGCGTGTCCATCCCGATTGGAGCACACCGCAAATCCTTGCCATGGATTTCGTGTCGGGCATCCCGATTGAAGACACCGTTTCCCAACCCCAAGCCGAGCGGAACCGCATCGGCACCGCGCTCATCACGCTGACATTGGATGAAATGTTCCGCTTTGGCGTCATGCAAACCGATCCGAATTTTGCAAATTACCGGTATCAGCCCGAGACCGGAAAAATTGTTCTTCTCGACTTTGGGGCGACCCGCAATATTGATCCGTTGATTATTGAACAGTACCGCAGGTTGCTGCGGGCAGGATGGACGGATGACGCGGAAACCCAGCTAGCCGCCGCACGCGATATCGGATTTTTCGACCAGAACACCGCCCCTGCGCACCGCGATCAACTGCAAGCGATGCTCAAACTCATCTTTGCAACGCTCCGCGAAGACAGGTCAATTGATTTTGCCAATCAACCCGTTGCCAAGCAGCTTCAGACAGCAGGGCTTGACCTTATCAACGATGGCTTTGTTCCGCCGCCGTTGCCTATTGATGCGCTTTTGCTGCAACGCAAACTTGCCGGGGTGTTCCTGATTTGTGCGAGGCTGGGTGCAATGGTCGATGTGGACGCATTGATCACCCCGCATCTGTCATGACCCCCACTGCGCGTATTGTCAGGATCAAACGTGATCTACGGATTGCGGATCGCGCGTTGCTGTGGCAACTGGCGCGCCTGTAATTCCACCTTATATCGGCGAGCCCGCGTTCTGGCAGCAGTCAGACGCATCGCGACGGCCTCGGGTGAGGCAACGGATGTCGTGCGGTCACTTCTGCTGTTTTGACGCTTGTGTAAATATCAATTTGTTCCTATTTTGTTCTTGCGCAACATAAGGAACCGACGATGCAGACGCAACAAGACGACGCGACCAAGATCCATTACATCTGCCAGACTTATGTCGACAAAAATGCCGGATCAGCCAAACCAGCGAACCTTCAGGTGGATAAACTTATTGAATATACATCTGCATCAGCAGCCCAAGAACGGGCCGAGCGCGAGGCGCGCGCAGAAAACTGTGCGGGTGCTGACGCCTATATGCTGATTGAGGACGCGGGTTCGGGCGAAGTCAGCTTGCCGGACTTTCTTGGCCGCTATGGTAACGTCCCCGATGCAGAAATGGACTAGGTCCGCGCGCTAAACACGCAGACCTGTTTCAGTATCGAAGTAGTGGGCCAGCTCTGGCTTAATGGTAAAGCCGATCGTCTCACCTTTTGCCGCTGCTGGTGGCTTTTCGGTCTTTGCAATGAACTCTACGCCAGTCACGGTGACAAGGTGGACCAACGCGTATTCGCCGAGGTTCTCGACCAACTCCAAACGCCCTTCGATGACCGCATTGTTTTTGGTCTCGACAAGGTTTTCGGGGCGCAAGCCAACCTGCTGCGTTGCGGCCAGTTCGGCGCCAAGCACGGAACCGGAATTTGCCGCAAGATCAGCCGTGGAGAAGAAGTTCATCTTCGGGCTGCCGATAAACTGCGCCACAAATGCGTTCGCTGGCGTATCATAAAGCTCGATCGGGGACCCCACCTGCTCTACCCGGCCATCGCGCAGGACGACAATCTTGTCAGCAAGTGTCATCGCCTCAACCTGATCATGCGTCACGTAGATCATCGTATTGCCAAGCCGTTCGTGCAGGCGTGCAATTTCCAGACGTGTCTGAACGCGCAAGGCCGCATCGAGGTTTGATAGCGGCTCATCGAACAAGAACACTTCTGGGTCACGCACAATCGCACGGCCAATCGCCACACGCTGTCGCTGACCACCCGAAAGATTGCGCGGGCTACGATCCAGATAGGAATCCAGTTGCAAAATCTTCGCCGCCTCTTGCACGCGACGGTCAATTTCCTTGGGGTCTGTTTTCGCCTGCTTCAGGCCGAACGCCATGTTCTTGTAAACAGACATATGCGGATAAAGCGCATAGGACTGGAACACCATGGCCACGCCCCGTTTGGATGCGGCTACGTCGTTTACGACCAGGTCACCAATGGCGACTGTGCCGTCCGAAATCTCTTCGAGACCTGCAATCATGCGCAGCAAGGTGGATTTACCACAACCTGACGGGCCGACGAAAACCACAAACTCACCATCTTCGATATCAAGGTCGACGCCGTGCATAACTTGCGTCTCGCCATAGCTTTTGCGCACATCGCGCAGTGTCAGACCGGCCATTTCAGCTCCAATTCTTTGATTTCTTTGCGCAGGGTTTCTGCGAATTCGGGATAGGTTTCAGGAATATCGCCCCAAAGCTGGCGGTTCGTCACAAACGCATCGGAGCCAAGCATTGCCTCCAGATCGTTCCAGCTGGGTTCATCGTATTTGAACGGGATTTTTCCGGCAGCAACGTGGCGCGCAAACACATACCAGCTTGCGATACTGCGAATTGCATATGTCGGTGTGATCCCCTGCGCAAAACAGCCGTTCAACGTTGGACGGACAAAGATCGGGAACTTTGCCATGCCATCAGCACAGATACGGGCAACTGTGTCGCCAATGGCAACATTTGCAAACCGGCGCGCGATATCAGCGAGGTAGGCTTCTTTCGAGAATGGGAGATCCAGCGTAATCGCAGGAAGGACCTCTTGTGTTTCAAACGCGTGAAAATGCGCATTCAAATGCGGGACACGCATGGCAGCATCAAAGGTATCAATCCCTGCAAGCGCCGCCAGATAGACCAACGCCGTGTGTCCGCCATTGAGAACGCGAATTTTGGTTTCTTCATACGGATCAACGTCATCTGTCACAGTGACACCAGATTGCGCCAGATCGGGCATGACTGCCGCTGCCTTGTCTTGCAAAACCCATTGAATGAAGTCTTCTGCCATGACAGGCGATGTGACTGTTTGACCGACAAGCGCGGTTAATTCGGCACCCAGTGAGGCCGGGCTGCGCGGTGTGATCCGGTCAACCATTGAGCAAGGAAACGCGACGTTCTGCGCAACCCAATCGGCAAGCGACTGATCCCCGCATGCCACAAGATAGGCGAGCAGGTTGCGATGTAACATCTTGCCGTTTTGACGGATGTTGTCACAGCAAGCGATGGTCAAAGGAGCGCCCGAATTTGCGACGCGCAGTGCAAGTGCCGCGCGCAAATAGCCGTAAACGCTTTGGGCTTGCCCACCTGCTATTTCGGATTTGATTGTTGCATCTTGCGTGTTCAGATTGCCGTGAGGGTCTGTGTAATAGCCGCTTTCGGTGACAGTAATCGTCACAAGATGAACTGATGGTTTCGATAAAGCCTCTTCGGTTTGCGTCCGCGACGTTGCCCAATCCGCAAACGCAACATGAGACCGGACCCGCCGCAAGGCGATGTCGCCCTCTGCCGAATATGACTTAAGATAGTAGCCGTCATGGCGCGAAATATCTGCTGCGGCTTGTTCAAAATGTGCGGTCTCTGATCCCCGCAAATTGACGGCCATGATACCCCAGCGCAAATCGCCAGATGCGGCCATATAATCGTCGATATAAACCGCCTGATGTGCACGGTGAAACGCGCCAAATCCAAGATGGACGATACCGGCTTTGCAGGCGGATCGGTCATATTGCGTCGCTGCAACATGTGTTCTAGCAGCGCTGTTCATGATGTCGCTTCCAATTTAGGCGCAAGATCCTTGCGCGCAATATCGCGGTATTCCGAGGGGGTCATGCCCTTAACCTTTAAGAAGTGCCGATTGAAGTTCGCCAGATTTTTAAACCCTGCCATCTGCGAAATCCCGATGATTTGATCGTCAGACGCATAGAGCATGCCGCAGGCTTCCGCGATGCGAATACGGTTCAGAAAATCGACAAAGCTATGGCCCGTTGCGGACTGGAAATTCCGGCTAAAGGTGATCTCGGTCATGCCCGCCATTTCTGCGGCCTGCCCGACAGACAGCGGATCACTGAAATTCTTGGCGACGTGATCAACCACTTCGGCGATGCGGGCTTGTTTGCTCCCCCCTTCGGGTTGGATCAGCTTTGCGGCCGAAAGGGTCTTTTTTTCGGCATGTTCATTCAGCCGGACAAGGAACCGTATGAACGCAAGGATACGTTCTGCTCCTTTGTTGTCTCGGATCGATTCCATATGGCCGCGCGCAAACGTTGGATTGAACCCTTCGAACACAATGCCAGACTGTGCGAGTTGCAGCAGCTTCAGGACTTGCGAGAATTCGGGAAATCCTTCGGCAAGCTTTACGACACTATCATGGCTAAATTGCACCAGCATATCGCGGGTCGCGACAGGTTCTGACCAAACCTGCCCTGTGATCCAATTGTGCGGCAAATTCGGGCCCGTCATGAACAGATCACCAGCCTTAAAGTCACCGATATAATCGCCGACAAATGCCTTGCCACGTGTCGCCGTGATCAGGTGCAGCTCGTATTCTTCATGGGCGTGCCAACGGCACAGCTCTGTTGGCCAACCGTGTTCAAGATACCGTATTGACCGTGTCGTGCGGTCGACCATTTCGATCTCTGGCGCAATGATTGACATGCCGCTACCTCAACACATTCCCACCATCAACGCAGATTGTCTGCGCCGTGATGTATTGAGACTGATCGCAGGCTAGGAAAACCGCCGCACGGGCCACATCGGACGGATCACCCATATGGCCAAGCGGCACGGCTTCTCCGACTTCACGCTTTTTCTGACCAAGGTCTTTGCCTTCAAATTTGGCAAAAAGGGCATCAACGTCTTTCCACATCGGCGTGTCGATGACGCCCGGACTAATCGCGTTAACGCGGATTTTATGCGGCGCAAGCGCAAGCGCTGCCGATTGCGTATAGCTGATCGTCGCGGCCTTGGTGGCGCAATAATGCGCGACAAGCGCTTCGCCGCGATGACCTGCTTGTGATGCCATGTTTATGATGGACCCGTGTTGGCCACCACGCACCATTGATTTTGCGGCGGCCTGCATGACGGCATAAAATGCCCGTACATTCACACCGAACAGGCGGTCGAACTGCCCCAGATCAGCCTCAAGAACCGACCCCATGTCAAAGATCGCGGCGTTGTTAAACAAGATATCCGGTTTGATATCCGCAATCCACGCCGCACAATCGGCCAACCCGTCGTCGTCCAGAAGATTGAACTTGCGATAGGTCATCTGTCCATCGGATGTGTCGGCAATGTCGGTGCCATAGACCGTCGCACCAAGGGCCGCAAAATGCGCCGCCGTGCTGGCGCCAATGCCACCAGCCGCACCAGTGACGATGGCAACCTTACCAGTCAAATCTGTTGGAGCAGCGTTGAGCATCACTTCACGGCTCCGAATGTCAGGCCAGCAACCAGCTGCTTCTGGCAGAACCAGCCCAAGATTACGATGGGCGCAATCGCGGCCGTGGACACGGCGGACAGGCGGCCAAAGAAAAGACCCTCTGGTGCACGGTTGCCTTCGATCAGCTTCGACAGTGTCGCGGCGTCAATCGTGGTCAGGCGGACTGTCCAATAGGCTTCGTTCCAGCAAAAGATGAACGTCAGCAGCGCCGTGGACGCAATGCCGCCCCATGCCAGCGGGATCAGGATATCCTTGATTTCGCCCCATGTGGACACGCCGTCCATCTTGCCCGCTTCAATAATCTCTTTCGGGATTTCCTTGAAGTAAGTGAACAGCATCCAAATCGCGATTGGCAAGTTGATCAGGCACAAGACCAAAATCACGAGGAAATGCGTATCAAAGATGCCCAGCGCGTTCTTGGTCAGAAACGTCATCGGGTACAGAACGGCCGCGGCTGGCAACATTTTGGTCGACAGCATCCACATCAGGATGTCCTTGGTGTGACGGCTTGGGTTGAACGCCATCGCATAGGCAGCAGGCACACCGACAACCAGCGCGAACAATGTCGCGAATGATGACGTGATCACCGAGTTGATGGCAAAGCGCCAATAGTCATAGTTCTGCGTCATGTTGGTGTAGTTTTCCAACGTCGGCGTAAAGCGGAACAGGAACTCGGGGTTCACCGCATCTTGGTCGGTTTTAAAGCTGGTGAACACCAACCAGAAAATCGGGAAGAAAAAGACCAGCGCGACGATCCAAGCCACAACAGGCCAGACGACATTACTGAGTTTCGATGATTGCGTAACAGTTGCCATTGTCTTGTTCCTTAATCCATCAAGCTTTTGCCGACGACATATAGCAATCCGATTGCGATGATGTTGGCGAGGATGACTGCAAAGATGCCTGTGGCTGACGCCGCACCAATATTATTGTTCGCAAATTCACCGATCAGATACGGCAGGTTTTTGTTCCCGTTACCGCGGCTGACGATCTCGATTTCGGCATAAAGCGACAGGTGGAAAATTGACTGGATCATGACCACGATTGCAATCGGGCGGGCCAGATGCGGCACAGTCAGGTTGATGAACTGCGACCACGGAGATGCGCCGTCCAGCGTTGCCGCCTCTTTCTGGCTTTCATCCTCGGATTGGAGTGACGTCATAAAAATAAGCACTGCAAACGGCGTCCACTGCCACGCGACCATCATGATAACGGCATAGGCCGATGTCTGCGTGGCACGGAACGAGATCGGCTCAAACTGCGGCCAAAGCGAGAAGAAGCCCCCGATGATTGGCCAGTCACGCAGCCCGTCAACGATGTTATTGATGCCGCCTACCGCCAGACCATTCAGGCCAAGCACCGGATCGAGGATCATGTTGATCCACAAAACTGCGTTCACGGCGGGCATCACAAAGAAGGGCGAAATCAGCAATACGCGGACAATACCACGACCAGGAAAGGACCGGTTCACCAGCACGGCAATGCCGAGGCCAAGAACAACGGTAATCACAAGGATACTACCGACGATTAACACAGAGTTCTGGATCGCGAATGCGAAATCTTTGGCATTAAGAACATATTCATAGTTCCCGAAGCCGCGCCAGTTGCTAAAACTTGGGGTCGTCCATTCAGGACGCCGCGCCGAGTTCAAAACATAGCGGATAAATGAGAAATAAAGCGTCATGCTGAGCGGCACGAGCATCCAGATAAGGAGCAACACAACAGCGGGTGTTTGCAAAATGCGGGGAAGCGTTCTTTTGGACATAGCTCGAGTAACCTTGCACAGCGGAGGTTTCAGTGAAGTCGTGAATAACGATGGGTCGAATATAACGTTTTTTCGCACAAACAGATACGAATTTATCGCGAAATTTTCGTTGGAGCGAAGGGCCCGGCTAAACCGGACCCTTCTGTCAAATCGTGACGGGCTTAGTAGTAGCCAGCCTCGGACATGATTGCGTCTGCAGCAGCTTGGGAAGCTTCAAGTGCTTCTTCTACTGATTTCGCGCCGGACAATGCCGCTGCGATTTCTTGTGCTACCGCTGTACCAACTTCTGGGAACTCGGGGATCGCAGCAAACTGAACACCAACGTATGGCTTCAGGTCTGTTGCAGCTGGTGCTGCACTATCGATCGCCGCCATTTCAGCAGCTGCGAATGGTGCAGCAGCCTGAAAGTTAGCGTTTGCGTATGTGGACGCACGTGTACCTGTTGGAACGGAACCCCAACCGAAGTCTGGGTGGTTGCCTACAGCTTCGATGTACGCCTTGGATGTTGCCCACTCGATGAAGTCATGAGCAGCTTCGGAGTTTGGTGAACCTGTTGGAACAGCCATTGCCCAAGCCCAGAGCCAGTTCGCGCCAACCGGGTTACCAGCGTTTGGCGATTGTGCATAAGCCACACCGTCAACTTCGAGGAAGGACGCGGCGATAGTCGCATCGATCCACATGCCACACTTGCCTTCGTTATAAAGAGCAAGAATTTCGTTGAAGGAGTTACCCTCGGAACCTGGAGGGCCGTAGTTGCCAAGCAGGTCAACGTAGAAGTTGATTGCTTCGTTCCAAGCAGCAGTGTCCAACGCAGGACGCATATCGGCATCGAACCAAGCACCACCGAAGGAGTTAACCATGGTTGTGACGAACGCCATGTTGTCACCCCATCCTGGCTTGCCACGCAGACATGCGCCGTAAACGCCGTTGTCAGGGTCGTGCATTGCCGCAGCAGCGCCTTTGATGTTGGCCCAGCTGTCGTTGTCACGCACAGTTACGCCAGCAGCGTCGGTAAGGTCCTTGCGGTACATAACCATGGAAGATTCACCATAGAACGGTGCCGCGTACAGTGTGCCTTCGTGGGACAGACCGTTGCGCATTGCTGGCAGCATGTCGTCAACGTCGTATTCAGCGCCGAACTCGAGCGGTTCGATCCAGCCAGCAGCGCCCCAGATTGGTGCTTCCTGCATGCCGATGTTGATGATGTCGTACTGGCCGCCACCGGTTGCTGTGTCAGAAGTAACCTGCTCGCGCAGCACGCCTTCTTCCAAGGACACCCAGTTCAATTCAACACCGGTGTCAGCAGTGTACTGCTCGGCGACAGATTGCATGTTGATCATGTGACCGTTGTTCACAATCGCAATAGTCAAAGACGTATGAGCGTCTGCCATTGCAAAAGATGCACCCGTGATACCAAGCGTCAGGCCCAGTGCTGTATTACGTAGAGATTTCATGTTTTTCCTCCCAGAAACAACAGATTCGTTTGATTTCGTATTGCCCATGCTGACTGATTCAAAAAACTCCATCAAATACTATACTAACAAAAGAGCGTACGATTTCATCATTCCAGATAGAAAACCGACCTTGCTTGCTTCGCTAACTCCCGGCCCGAGTTGCAAAGGCGTAACCTCGTTGCGATTTGGTACAGGGATGTTTTGCCCAGATTGACCGAATGTATCTGCGCCACACATAGTCAATCATGCCCTACGACTTGATATGGTCCGCGAACCTCCTCGCCGATCATTTTCCGCATTGGCGAAATTACTTTGCGCACAATTATTGATCCGCAACGCTTAATAATTAATCACTTTGGCGAAACGTGAGGTTTCTAAATTTCAACATGGCCCATGCCTTGCCTCCCTGGACATATCTCGCCACCGTTTCGTAATCCAGATTCAACGAGACGCCCTTGAACTTACAACTTCCCATTGCTCCAACGGCCAAGCTTCAGCGCGCCAATGGCCAGCTGAGCATAAGCGCGCAGCGCGTCGATGGCGATGTCACCCGTCTGGGGCACCTACGCCAACAAGGATCGTACCGTGCGATTTTCCCGCGTCCCATCGGCGGCAATATCGAGGCTGTGATTGTCAATACAGCTGGTGGTGTCACAGGAGGCGACGAGTTCACGACCCGTATCACGGCGCATGCCAACGCACATCTTGGCGTTACGACCCAAGCTGCGGAACGTATTTACCGCGCAACCGGATCTGCGCGCGGCGCCATGAAAACCACGCTTCGCGCTGAAAATGCCGCGCAGTTATATTGGTTACCGCAAGAGACGATCCTGTTTGACGGGTCCAGACTACAGCGCGAACTTGATGTTGATCTGCACCGCAGCGCCAGATTTCTGATGGTTGAACCGCTGGTTTTCGGGCGCGAGGCATCTGGTGAAACCCTGCGCTCGGGGATGCTTGATGATCGTATCACAATCACCTGCGACGGGCAGCCAATCTATCTGGACCGCATCAGGATCGAAGGTGATATCGCAGCCTCGCTTGCACGCCCCGCTGTTGCAAACGGTGCGCGTGCGGTTGCAAGCATCGTGCTTGTCGACCCAAATGCGCAAACCTTTATGCATAGTCTGCGTGATCTGCTGCCGCCGCAGGCTGGTGCGTCGCTGTTGTCCAGCACCGTTCTGGTGGTGCGTATTCTGGCCGCCGACAGCCACGCCCTGCGCGGCGCTCTTATCCCGATCCTGACCTTGTTGACCCATAACGCCGTGCCCAAAAACTGGAGCCTTTGAACAATGCAATTGACCCCGCGTGAAAAAGACAAACTGCTGATCGCCATGGCCGCCGAAGTGGCGCGCAAGCGGCTGTCGCGTGGGGTAAAATTGAATTACCCCGAGGCCATTGCGCTTATCACGGATGCGGTGGTCGAGGGTGCGCGTGATGGACGCTCTGTCGCTGATATGATGGAGGCAGGCGCCCACGTCATCACCCGCGAACAATGTATGGTTGGCATCCCCGAGATGATCCACGACGTACAGGTCGAGGCCACGTTTCCCGATGGCACCAAGCTTGTCACCGTGCACAACCCGATCAGATAGGAGAACCCCATGATCCCCGGAGAGTTGTTTCCCGCCAAAGGCGATTTGATCCTGAACGCCGACCGCGAGGCGATCACATTGATGGTGGCCAATACCGGTGACCGGCCTGTGCAGGTGGGCAGCCATTACCATTTCGCCGAATGCAACGGCGCATTGGATTTTGATCGCACGGGCGCCTATGGACGCAGGCTTGACATCGCACCCGGCACGGCCGTGCGGTTCGAGCCGGGTCAGCGCCGACAAGTGAACCTGATCGAGATGTCCGGCACCCGCCGCATTTTCGGTTTTAACAATCAAGTCATGGGAGACCTGTAGCATGGCCACTGCAATCAGCCGCGCCGATTACGCCGCCATGTTCGGCCCCACTGTTGGCGACAAAATCCGCCTCGCTGACACTGATCTTATCATCGAGGTCGAACGTGACCTGACCGCCGAGCGTACCAACGGTGGCAACGGCATGACTTACGGCGAAGAGGTCAAATTCGGGGGCGGTAAAGTTATCCGTGACGGCATGGGACAATCCCAAGCCACCCGTGCCGCAGGGGCAGTGGATACGGTCATCACCAATGCGCTGATCGTCGATCATGCGGGGATTTATAAGGCGGATGTCGGCCTGCGCGACGGGCGTATTCACAAGATCGGTAAGGCGGGCAACCCTGACACCCAACCGGGTGTGGATATCATCATTGGTCCGGGCACCGAGGCAATCGCAGGCGAAGGGCGCATCCTGACCGCAGGCGGGTTCGACAGTCACATCCACTTTATCTGTCCGCAGCAGATCGAGGACGCACTGCATTCCGGTCTGACCACGATGCTGGGTGGCGGCACTGGCCCCGCACACGGCACACTGGCCACGACCTGCACACCTGGTCCTTGGCACATTGGACGCATGTTGCAGGCCGCTGATGCCTTTCCGATGAACCTTGCCTTTGCCGGTAAAGGCAACGCAAGCCAGCCTGATGCCTTGGTTGAAATGGTCCAAGGTGGCGCTTGCGCGCTCAAGCTTCACGAGGATTGGGGGACAACCCCTGCGGCAATTGATTGCTGTTTGTCCGTGGCCGATGACATGGATGTTCAGGTGATGATCCACACGGATACGCTTAATGAATCCGGCTTTGTCGAAAACACCATGGCCGCCGTGAAAGGCCGCACTATCCACGCGTTCCACACCGAAGGTGCGGGCGGCGGGCATGCGCCTGACATCATCAAAATCTGCGGCGACGAAAACGTTCTGCCCGCGTCCACGAACCCGACGCGCCCCTATACGGTCAACACGCTAGAGGAACATCTGGATATGCTGATGGTTTGTCACCACCTTGACAAATCCATCCCCGAAGACGTGGCCTTTGCCGAAAGCCGTATCCGCCGCGAAACCATCGCCGCCGAAGATATCCTGCACGACATGGGCGCGTTTTCGATCATCGCATCCGATAGCCAAGCCATGGGGCGCGTCGGCGAGGTGTTGATCCGCACATGGCAAACTGCCGATAAAATGAAGAAACAGCGCGGCCGCCTCCCCGAGGAAACCGGAGAAAACGACAATTTCCGCGTGCGCCGTTACATTGCAAAATACACGATCAACCCCGCGATCGCCCATGGGATCAGCCGCGAGATCGGCAGCATAGCCGAGGGCAAACGCGCCGATCTTGTGTTGTGGAACCCTGCGTTCTTTGGCGTGAAACCCGAAATGGTTTTGATGGCTGGCACGATTGTTTGTGCGCAGATGGGTGATCCCAATGCATCAATCCCCACGCCGCAGCCCGTCTATTCACGGCCCATGTTCGGTGCGTTCGGACGGTCGGTGGAACACTCCGCCGTTTGTTTTGTCTCTGCTGCGGCCCAAGCAGACGGGATCGGCGACAAGCTTGGTCTGGCCAAACAAACCATCGCTGTCGAAAACACGCGCAACATCGGTAAATCCGACCTGATCCACAACACCGCCACCCCGCAGATGGAGGTGAACCCCGAAACCTACGAGGTGCGCGCCGATGGTGAATTGCTGACCTGTGAACCCGCCACGGAACTGCCGATGGCCCAGCGGTATTTCTTATTCTGATGACAAAATTTACAACTCATCGCATCCTAAAGGCTGGCACATGGTCAAAGTCGTTTGATCTGTGCGTACTGACCTATGACGAACGCTTTTTGCGCCGCAAGGTCATTCACACAGTGCAAGGGGATGCCCTGCTGGTAGATTTGGAACGGACCACATCGCTGAACGACAGGGACGCATTTTTGCTGGATGATGGTCGCCGGATCGAAATTATTGCAGCGGAGGAAGATCTTTTTGCCGTCACTGGCGATCTGGTCACGCTGGCTTGGCACATCGGCAACCGCCATACGCCGTGCCAGATCGAAACGGATCGCCTCGTCATCCAGCGCGATCCTGTTATCGGTCATATGTTGGAACATCTCGGCGCGACGGTGAGCCCGATCAATGAACCCTTTATCCCCGAGGGTGGCGCATATGGCCATGGCCGCACGCATGCCCACGAACATGGTCACACAGCCCATGACCACTGACGTTCTGACCCTGTCGCAACTGCTCTCGCCCAGCTTTCCGGTTGGGGCGTTCGCCTATTCACACGGGCTGGAAACCGCGGTCAATGACGGGGCAATCCATGACGCCGACAGCTTGCATAAATGGCTGCTGGATCTGTTGAACCACGGTGGGGCGAATGCGGATGCCGTTTTGCTGAACGCGGCTTACGGATCAGATGACCCGCTTATTGATAAAACGGCACGGGCCTTTGCCGCGTCCTCGGAACGGTTGATGGAAACTGACCTGCAAGGGGCCGCATTTTGCGACACGGTAAAGGCGGTTTGGGGCCATGATCTCGGGCGGCTTTGCTATCCTGTTGCCGTGGGGCGAATTGCTGCCGTCCTAGACCTTGATATTGAGCTGACGACCGCGATGTATCTTCAGGCATTCATCGGCAATCTGACGGCGGCTGCTATGCGCTTGGTCCCTCTGGGGCAAGTTGACGGGCAAAAGACGCAGACCACATTGAAGCCACGTTGCGCAGAACTTGCGGCGCAACGCCGCGGTGCCACACTGGATGATTTGCACAATTCCGCGTGGCTGTCCGACATTGCGGCCATGCGCCATGAAACCCAATATTCACGAATCTTTCGGAGCTAAATCAATGGCATCACAAAACGGCCCTTTGCGCATCGGCATTGGCGGCCCGGTGGGCGCGGGCAAAACCACCCTGACCGCCGCATTGGCGCGCATTTTGCACCCGCATTTGTCAATTGGTGTCATCACCAATGACATTTATACCCAAGAGGATGCAGAGGCGCTGATGCGGATGCAAATACTCCCCCAAGACCGCGTGATTGGCGTGGAAACGGGCGGCTGCCCGCATACAGCCATCCGCGAGGATGCGTCGATCAATCTGGCGGCCATTGCCGAGATGCGCGCACGCCACACAGACCTCGAGGTTGTCCTGATCGAAAGCGGCGGTGATAATCTGTCTGCGACCTTCAGTCCTGAACTGGCGGATGTGACCGTTTATGTGATCGACGTGGCCGCAGGCGAGGAAATCCCGCGCAAAGGTGGCCCCGCAATCACTAAATCCGATATCCTCGTGATCAACAAAACCGATCTGGCACCCCATGTGGGTGCGTCACTGGATGTGATGGCGCGTGATGCGAAACTGATGCGCGGCGACAAGCCGTTTGTGTTCACCAGCCTGCGTGGCGGTCAGGGTGCGGAACAGATCATTGATTTGCTATCAAACATCGGTGGTTTCGACACGCCTGACTAGACCATGACGGCATCGAAAAGTGTTTGTCGTTCCAACCCGTCAGCGCGGCTTTCGAACGACACTTCGCCGCGTTTCATGACTGTGAATTGATCGCCCAAGTCAAAGGCAAAATCAAAGAACTGCTCAACCAGAACAATCGCCATATCGCCTTGATCACAAAGTGTGCGAATAACATGGCCAATCTGTTGGATAATGTTGGGTTGGATCCCCTCTGTCGGTTCGTCGAGCAACAAAACCCTGGGCCGCGTGATCAGGGCGCGGGCAATGGCAAGTTGTTGTTGTTGCCCACCCGACAAATCACCACCACGGCGGTCCGCCATGTCCTTGAGCACAGGAAAAAGATCATAAATATGATCTGGCACCCTATGTTCAGATTTGTCCAGACAAGCAAAACCGGTCTGGAGATTTTCAACGACCGTCATCATCGGGAATACCTCCCTTCCTTGCGGGACATAGGCGATCCCTGCCTTGGCCGCATCAAACGCGGTCAGATGCGATTGCGGCTGTCCGTCCAGAACGACCGTCCCGCCCGCATAGGGATGACGGCCTGCAATCGCCTTAAGCAGGCTGGTTTTACCGACGCCGTTGGTGCCCATCACGGCCGTGACTTCACCCGCCTTGGCGTTCAGCGACACACCATTGAGGATCTGGCTTTGCCCATATTTCAGGGTCAGGTTTTGAATGTCCAACATGATTTAGCGCCCCAAATAAACGTCAATGACGTCTTGGTTTTTGGTAACATGGTCAAGCGACCCCTCGGCCAGCACCGACCCTTGGTGCAGCACGGTGACCTTGCAATTCAAACGCCGGATGAAATCCATGTCATGTTCGACAACCACGACGGCGCGGGTCTTGGCGGCCCTGACAAGGATGTCCGTGGTTTTTTCGCGCTCAACGGCGGACATACCTGCCGCGGGTTCATCGACCAGCAACAGCCGCGGGTCTTGCGCCAATAGCATACCGATCTCCAACCATTGTTTTTGTCCATGGCTCAATGCGCCGGATGTTTGGTCCAGTGCATCCGACAGCCCGATCTCATCGGCAATCTGGCGCACGCGGTCTTGCGTGTCTGTGCCGACGCGGTTGAACAACAAATCAAATGGCCGACGCGGGTTTTTCAACGCCATGACAATGTTTTCGCGCACTGTCTGTGCCTCGAACACCGTTGGTTTCTGAAACTTGCGCCCGATCCCTGCTTGGGCAATCTGGCTTTCGGACAAACCCAACAAGGACACGGATTTTTCGCCCCAGATGACATAGCCCTCATCAGGCTTTGTCTTGCCGGTCACGATGTCCATAAAGGTTGTTTTGCCCGCCCCATTCGGCCCGATAATGGCGCGCAATTCAGGCTCTGCGATCTGGATCGACAGGTTGTTGATCGCCCTGAACCCGTCAAAGCTGACCGAGACACCAGAAACCTCAAGGAGCGTGTTCACGAGCGCCCTCCTTTGTGTGGAAGCAAGTCAAACAATCCGCCGATCCCTTTTGGAAAAAACAAAGTGACCGCGACAAATGTCAGGCCCAATAGGACCAACCACCAGTCGGTCCATTTGATGACATAAAGGCCAAGGTTGATATCGGGTGCGCTGCCGCCTGTGAACCATGATGACATCAATGACACCACAGCCGCCCCGATCACCGCACCATAAAGCCTGCCGCGCCCACCGATTGCGACCCAAACAGCCAGATAGATCGACGCGATTGGGGCGATTTCTGCGGGGTTGATGATCCCTGCTTGCGGATAGTACAGCGCGCCAGCAACCCCTGCGACCATGGCGGTGATTGTGAATATAAACAGCTTATAGCTTTCGACATGATAGCCCAAGAACCTCACGCGTGCCTCGTTATCGCGAATGGCGCGAATGACCGACCCGAATTTGCCTGCTGTCATCCAAGCGAACAGCAAATACCCCCCCGCCAAGGCCGCCGCTGACGCCCAGAAGAACCACAGCGATAGTGTCGCTTGGGAAACGGTTTCAAGCCCCGGGATGTTTTGCAATCCCGACAGCCCGTTGTTACCGCGTAGGCCCGTGTCGTTCTGAAAGAAATATAGCGATAGCGCGAGTGTCATGGCTTGGGTCAGGATCGATAGATAAACGCCCGCCACACGGCTGCGAAACGCCAGCCAGCCAAAGACAAGCGCCAACAATCCAGGCACGATGACGACCGCCAGTAATTGCAACGTCAACGAATGTGAAAATGCCCAGATCATCGGGAATTCCGCGCTGCCCACAACGCCGAATATCTGGGTGCCAATGGCGTGTGTAATTTCGTCTGGTGTGGCAGGTAGCACGTTGTTTTCCAGCGACGCGACCACGATGTCTTTGGTCCGGTCGTACATCAGCCACATGCCAATCGCGTATCCGCCAATCCCGAAGAACGCGAAATGCCCAAGGCTCAGGATGCCGCAATAGCCCCAGACGACATCCATCGCGATCGCGACAAGGCAAAGGCACAGTGTTTTTCCCAAGGTCTTAAGGAATGAAGTGGAAATCAGCGCCGTGCCTGCGGCCTCGCTCGTGATTGTCACAACAACCGTGAACACGGACAGCCCTAACAGGAACCAAAGCACGGACGGGTTTTTGGAAATGAATGTGCGTTCCATAATCAATCTCCTGCCGCGCGGCCCTTGAGGGCGACAATGCCCTTGGGTCGAAATTGGATGAACAGGATGACAAACAGGATCATATAGGTTTGGGCTGCCAGCGTATTGGACGGGTTGAGCCATTCAATCCCCTTTTGCCCGAAGCCAATCATGGTGGCCCCCGCGAGGGTGCCCCAGACGTTGCCGACCCCGCCTACAACCACAGTCATAAAGCTTTGGACGATATAATCTGATCCCATCTCGGATGTGACCTTGGCATAAAGCCCGATGGCCACCCCAGCGATCCCCGCGATGCCGGAGCCAAGGCCAAAGGTCATCATGTTGATCCGGTCCGGATTGATACCCATTGATGACGCCATGCCAGCGTTCTGCGTGACTGCGCGCACCTCGAGCCCAAGCCTTGTGCGTTTGAGGATGTAAATGATGAGCCCGAGGAACAGCAGTGCCAGCACGAAAATCGCAATGCGGATATAGCTAATCTGGATCACGTCATTAAACACCCAAGCACCAGCCAGCCAATCAGGTGAGGTCAGCGGGCGCGCTTGGGTGCCAAAGATGTTTTTGGCCACTTGTTGCAATGCGATTGAAATACCAAAAGTCGCGAGCAGGGTTTCCAACGGACGGTGGTAAAGACGGCGGATGACCAGTCGTTCCATCACGACCCCTGCGGCGAACGTCACAGCAAAGGCCAGCGGCAAGGCGATGATCAGCGACACGGTATAATTGGGCACAAACAACTGCACCACATACCCCGTATAGGCGCCCATCATGATGAATTCACCGTGCGCCATGTTGATCACGCCCATCACGCCAAAGGTGATCGCAAGACCGATCGCAGCAAGGAAAAAGATCGACGCAAGTGACAATGCATCGAGCGTCAGATCGGCCACTTGCGCTGTGGCCACGCGGGTTTCGACTGAATTCAACGCAGTTTGTGCTGCCGCCGTGATCTCTGCGTTTGGCTCAGTGTATTGGTCATAGAACACGTGATCGCGCAATGCCTCATCGCGCAACCTTTCGGTGATCAGCAATGGCACCAGCCCATCCGCAGCCAAGGCAGCATAAGCAGCTTCGCGGTTTTGCGCGGTGTTCATTTGTGCCAAAGGTAATCCGGCAATGCGCCCGTCGACGATATTGGCCTCCAATGCGCGTCTGATATCAGAAGGAGACTGTCTGGCGGGGGCCAAACCTGCATCTACCAAGGCAGCATAAGATACATCAGGCGCAGCCAATGGATCATGTATCGCCGCGATATTGCCCGTTGGCTGCACGCGCGAAACACCTGATGTCGTCGTCAGAATTTGGTTCAGCACGGCGCGCGATTCCACGGATGTGTCAGTGGTCAAACTGTTGATCGCAGAAATACGGGATGCGGGTTCATCCGCAAATCGGGCCGATAGGAAATTGGCAAGCTGTGTTTTTCGCGCCTTTAATGCGGCATTCACCTCGGGATCAATCGACGCCAAAAGAGGGGCCAATTGCGCGGCTTCGGGCCTGCGCGCAATCGAGGCGACAGCGGTTTCGCGGCGCGACAATTCAGGATCAATCAATTGAAACTGCACCAGCGTCGTACCAATCAAACGACGCACGCCACCGTTCGGTTTAAGCTGGGTATAGTCAGATTTAGACGCGGTAAACGTGGCTTGGGTATCAATATCCGTCAAAGTCATTACATCGCCCGTTGCCGTCCCGATAAAGAACACACCGTCGCTGCGCTGCCAGACGTTTTTGTCAGACCACTGCTCCAGAAACGTTGTGATTTGCGGCAAACCCGTTGCGGCAATCGCACTAAGCGTTTCGCCCACCGTGCCGCGCGACGGCTTCGCGATCTCGGCGGTATAGCTTTGCAAAACGGGCTGAAGGTTCTGGGCAAAAACAGCGGGTGCGCTGCAGATCACAAGGATCAAGGCGATAAGTGCGGAGCGCATTAGGTGACTTTCAATTCATGTATAAGCAGGCGCGCGGCAGGACCTTGGGAGGAACCGCACGCCTGCCATGAGGGCTTAGTAGTTGGAAGTCAGCTGAACGCAGGTCTGTGTTTCAGTGTTGTACATCCCACAACCAAGATCCTTCCAGTCGGACTTGAGCACTGCCGACGCAGGCAGGAAGTCTGTCCATGCGTCACCTGGCACTTCGGTGGTCTGGCTGATGATGTCGAACTGACCATCCGCTTGGATTTCACCGATCAGGACGGGCTTGGCCAAATGATGGTTTGGCAACATCACGGCTGTACCGCCAGTCAGGTTCGGGAACTCCTGACCGTACATCGCTGCGCGCACCGCATCGACATCTGTTGTGCCAGCTTCGGTTGCCGCGTTGACCCACATGTTAAAGCCGATGAAGTGAGCTTCCATCGGGTCATTGGTCACGCGTTCTTCACCGGCAAAAGCTTTCCATGCCGCGATGAAATCTGTGTTCGCATCGGATTCTGCGGATTGAAAATAGTTCCAAGCCGCCAAGTGACCGACAAGGTTGGATGTATCCAAACCGGATAGTTCTTCTTCACCTACGGAGAATGCAACCACAGGAATGTCATCAGCGGAAATACCTGCTGCGGCCAGTTCCTTGTAGAAGCCGATGTTGGCATCCCCGTTGATTGTGGAAATCACGCCAACCTGTTTGCCGTCTTCGCCAAGGGCAACAACGTCAGCAACGATCGTGGCCCAATCGGATTGACCGAACGGCGTGTAATTCACAAAAATGTCGTCGGCTGCAATGCCCTTATCCATCAGATAGGATTCAAGAATGTTGTTCGTCGTACGCGGGTAAACATAGTCCGTACCAAGCAATGCGAATTTTTCAACGCCAAGCTCTTCTAAGAAATAGTCGGTCGCAGGGATCGCCTGCTGGTTTGGCGCGGCCCCTGTGTAGAATACGTTCTTGGACGATTCCTCGCCCTCATATTGCACAGGATAGAACAGCAGACCGTTCAATTCCTCGATCACAGGCAGCACAGATTTGCGCGACACGGATGTCCAGTTGCCAAAGATCACGTCGACTTCATTCACTGTCAAAAGCTCGCGGGCTTTTTCCGCGAACAATGGCCAATCAGAAGCAGGGTCGACAACGACCGCTTCCAATTCACAGCCTAACAGGCCGCCCGCTGCGTTTTGCTGTTCGATCAGCATCAACATCGCGTCTTTCAACGTGGTTTCGGAAATCGCCATGGACCCGGACAAGGAATGCAGAACACCAACCTTGATCGGATCGGCACATTCAGCAAATGCGGCAGAGCCAGCGACACATAGGACGCTTGCGGACAGGGTGGAAAGCAGAGTGGAACGAAGTTTCAATGGATAAACCCCCTAAGGTTTCGCCACGTATCCAGATGCCTCAACTAGGCAAGGCCAAGCCGGAATGCTATACCGGTTACGCAGCTTCATGTTGCAGCCATGCGGGGGTCGTTATCTGCCAGGATTGCACCCTCGCTTGGCATTGAGCGCCCGTGTTCGGACAAACAGACCATTTAGCGATACGGGTTGAAACAACAGTCCGGTGAATGCCCTGCGTCACAGATTGCTCCATTGTGCTCAATCTTTTTTCAATTGACCGGCAGTTGCCTATATTTCCGGCAAACAC
>ENA-ORXM01002028-ORXM01002028.1-marine-metagenome-genome-assembly--contig:-NODE-2028-length-25388-cov-5.455257_pt1 | contig 25388 bp, 25 predicted proteins | sample MGYA00237867_ERZ511480 | MGnify/ENA primary metagenome ERZ511480 (study PRJEB26309, sample SAMN06266103) | marine metagenome | isolation source: Algal blade | place: United Kingdom:Sidmouth, United... | reverse complement strand
ACTACTTGACCATCCCCTAAAACTTCCTCAGTTTCAGTATTGAAAAGTATTTCAATATTTTCGGTATTCTTAACACGGGCAGCCATTATTTTTGAGGCTCTAAATTCATCTCTACGAACTAACATGGTTACTTTTTTACAAAGTTTTGACAAGTAATGCGCTTCCTCGCAAGCTGAATCTCCAGCGCCAACAATTACGACTTCTTGGTTTCTGTAAAAGAAGCCATCACAAACGGCACAAGCTGAAACACCACCACCCAATTTTAAATATTTCTGTTCAGAATCCAAACCTAAATACTTAGCTGAGGCTCCTGTTGAAATAATAATGGTATCGGCATGAATTTCCTTTTCCTCATTTACCCATACTTTATGGACATTCCCTGAAAAATTTACCTTGGTAATCCAACCATCGCGAACATCAGTTTCGAAACGTTGGGCTTGTGCTTGCAATTGCATCATCATTTCTGGCCCTGTTATTCCATCTGGATAGCCTGGAAAATTTTCAACTTCATTGGTTGTTGTTAATTGACCACCTGGTTGTGTACCTTGGTATAAAACAGGTTTCATATTGGCTCTAGCTGCATATATTGCTGCGGTATATCCTGCCGGACCGGAACCTATAATTAAACACTTAACTTTTTCTATATTTTTAGACATAATGAGATTTACTTTTGTTATACAAAAGTAGAATTTTTGATTGAATCCTAACATTTAAGTTATTAACACTTAACTATAGTTTTATTTTCAATATCTATAAAGCTCTAAAATCATGTTTTCTAATTTAGAACTAATTGTAAATCAAAAACATAAACTTAGTTTAAAATTATTAACTATTTTTTTGTTTTTATTATTTTGAGTAAAATATATAATGTAAATCATAAAATAAATTATAGATACTCTGAATTAAGGATTGGAGTAAATGAGTATTATAAAACTATCGGGAGACGATTGTTCTGTTTAAATTAATAATCTTATAATAGAATAGGATAAAAAAAAACTCAACTAAAAGTTGAGTTTTTTTGTCGGGGTGGCAGGATTAAATATATCTTTTAAACCACCTGTATTTACTGCTGTTTTGTAATGCTCATCTATTTGTGTTCACCTAATTGCACACTAAAATCAAAAAGAACTATTTAATAATAAAATTTGTTTGTCGTTGCTGAGATAAAGGTACAAATTATTTTTATTAATGATAATAACATTTCGATCTGTTAATAAATTGTATTTCACTAATTCTATCTGCTTAAAGATATTTAGCTTAAAATAAATAATAACAAGTTCTAAAAAAACTGGCTTTTATTTGCACTTTCCTTCGTAATTGAAAAATGGAAAAACAACATTAGTCCTGTTCCAAAATTAACGTAAAAAGAAGTTCAAAGCTTTTTTGATGAGATACAAATTGACCCTCATTATTTAAGAAACAAACCTGTTGAAGAGAGGGATGACTATGATATTAGTAACTACTATCCCATCTTGTTTAAACGAGGAAAGGCGAAACATCTCTTTGCCTTATTTACGTCTAATAAAAGATGAAGATAAATGTGTGTGAGTACAACACAGCCTTCAATCTTCTTTGATACCAAAGCTGAAGCAGAAGCCGATTTGAACCGATTCTGTAAAGAATCAAATCGGAATCCAGTGGATTTTATGATTTACTCGCTTTGGAAAATAAGCTAAAACTCAATATTATAAATGCAACTATCGTAGATGTTTTAATTGAAAACATCAAAACAGATCAAATGCTTTTAGAGCAAACAGATGCTAAAATTGAAACTGCTAAAGATGAAAAGAAAGCGGTGGTAGATCGTTTAAAAGATTACAGACGAGATATAAGTGTGCTGCTAAAGTATGCCGACGATTCTCAAAAAAAATAGATTGAATCCTTAGGCTTTGACCTTTCGGAAGCTAAACGTGGACTCAATGCAGTAGCAAGTACTGTTTTAGATATCATTATGAAAGCAAAGGACAATCAAATGACTAATGCCCAATTGTATGACGCTTATGTGAAATATTTAAAAAGTAAAGAGGAAGCGGTTAATTATACCGAGTTTAATATTAAATGTCGTTCCCTATTTAATACCCAACGTTTGTTGCGTAAGAAAGGAGTAGACCCAAAATCGTCTCGAGAAGATATTATTTCTTTAAATGGACGTGTTATTGAATCTAAGATTAACGAAAAGCAAAACGCCACTTCTAAACCAACAAAACATGAAAAATGATAATTATTTAGACCTGTTCGATAGCAAACAGAAAGCTATTGACCATGTTATGTGGTTAAACTTTAAAACCGAATTGCTAAGATTAGTTTTGGCGTTATTCATGGTCCAGATAATAATTGGGCTGTACTAGAAGAAGCTACTTCTAAAGAAATGGAATTGCCTTTTTTGGATGTTCTACCAAAGGATTATTCTGAGATGAATTATGACGACATTAGACACATCAGAATGCAGGATGATCCACTTCTCTTTTGGGGTAAAATTATAGGAATATTTTCTGTAGTTGATGGCGAAATATTGCGTTATATACTTCATGCTAAAATACCACTTGAAAAACTAATTCGTCATGAATTATCCTCTCGTGGTTATGATGAAAACCATTGTTGGTGTGGATTTGATAAGGCTTTTAAAATATGGTTGAAATGAAAAATTCGTTCTTATTTTAGAAAATAATTTAATACCACAAAACACTTCTTTTTTTGAGGAGTGTTTTGTAACAATTTTTTTAAGGTTCTAAAACTTTTCCCTTTATCCAAAAAGTTAAATATTCTTTTTCGCTATTAAGATCTAAATATGAAATGGAAACTTGTTTCTCGAACGATCCTATAATACTAGTATCATATGCAACATTAATTAAATAACCCTTTTCTTTTCGGATAAAGTTTGGTTTTGTACAACCACAACTTGATATTACTTTAAAGTTATTTAATTCACCTTTGGATATATAAAACGAAGTAATTTTACTATCTGAACTAAAGTTAATACTACTACTTACTTGGAATCACAAAATCCATTCCTAAGCTATTCTTATTAACGTTTGCAGAGGAGAATTAATTCTTATCAAAAAAGGTTATCGTTCAATATTTTTTTTGATTTCTTTTTTTACAGCCTTCCATTTTAGAAAAATTCTGTAGGTATAAATAAAGAAAAATATATATAACATTTTAAAAAAAGTATTATCAAGGTAGTATTTACCTAAAATGCTTGGTATATTTCCGATGGCTATCATTATTAGCGTAGCTATTGCAAATATTATAAATTTTATCATGTGCTTATTATTCTCTTGTAATAATTGTTCTCTTGTCATTTCGTCAAAATTTATTTTTTTCATTTTAATTATTTTTTTCGTTATAATTATTAATGTGAAATCTTTCACTTTTTTAAAGAATGTTTATTGTTTAAACAAACATAGTATATAAAATAACACACTATTCTCAAAAGTTTTATAATTTTTGAGGATAGTGTGTTATTGCAAAAATGATTTTAGTAATAACTATTAGTTAGTACAACCTTCGTAAATACCTTCAGCAATTTCAATGATTGCATAACAAGCTAATCCTGCAAGAAGTGATATTCCAAAGTCTCCTCCAGCTACAGTTTCTAACTCTTCATCAGTTAATTCAAGGTCTTCTAATTCCACCTTTCTTGGGATATTAAGGTATACAACATCTGAATCTGTTTGATCTTCAACACTGATTGTCATATTTTCTTTCAAGTTAAAGTTTTTCCCAGTAAATTCTTCAATAGTTTCTTGAGGAGAATTAATAAATTTATTTTTGAAGTTTTCATCTTGCCAAGCTCTTTCAATCATTCCATTAATTGAGTCTTGCCCTTTTTCTAGTTTTTGTGTAAATTCCATAATATTTTGTTTTTTATATTTAGTTAATTCTAAGTTTTGTTTATTTTTTATGAGTTCCACCATTCTTGGATTGAATCTACTATCCAAACTGTAGCATCTTTAATCATTCCTCCACCTGCAACAGCTTCTAATTGCTCTTCAGTAAGTTCTAAATCATCAACACTTAAGTTTTTTGGAATATTAAGAAATATTGTTGACTCATTTGTTTGATCTCTAATAACCAACCTTTTTCCAGCTGGGATTGTCATTGGCTTTCCTGTAAAACTCTCTATTGTAGCTTCTGGATCGTTAATTAATTGTAATCTGAAAGTTTCACTTTCCTGAGCCTTAACTACTACAGATTCTAATAATTGCTTTACTTCTTGTTGTTCTTTAGTTAATTCCATTTTTTTAAAATTTTGTGATTAATATTTGATTTAAATTGTTGAGTTCTCTCCTAATGTTGAAATATCTATTGGGCCACCTCCATAAGAATACCAAATTGGTCCAGATCCTCCATATATAGGATCTTTGATATTTAGTCCTCCAGCAACAGCTTCTAATTGCTCTTCGTTTAATTCTACATCGTCCATTTTACATTCTGCAGGAATGTTTATATATACTGTAGAGTCATCAGTTTGATCACGTACAACTAAAGTTTTTCCTTCAGGGATATTTAATTTTTGTCCTATTAACTTTTCAATAGCAGCTACTGGGTTTGCTACTAATTCGTTTTTAAAACTAGCATCTTCCCATGGTTTTTGTACCACTTGTTGATACAATTTTTTTTCTTGTGTCATTTCCATAATTTTAAATTTAATTTTTAATATTTATGTTTTTACATTAAAGCAATGGTAATGTTGTTCCAGAAGATATACCTGGAAATCCTTTTTTACCACCTGCAATGGCTTCTAATTGCTCCTCATTTAACTCCATGCTTTCTAAAGTTGGTTCTGCTGGGATATTAATATAAATAGTGTTGCTATCGGTTTGGTCTTTTACTATTAGCGTCTTGCCTTCTGGTAAATTTATTTGCTTACCTGTTACGTTTTTAATAGTATTAATTGGGTTAGCAATTAACTCTTGCTTAAAAGTTTCGTCTTCCCATGCTTTTGTTATTATAGTTTGTAATAACTCTTGAGATTTTTTTTGCTCGTTTGTAAGTGCCATATCTTAATATTTGTAGTTTTCTAATTAACTATGGTGTAAATATATTTTTTAGATTAATGATAAAAATGCCATAAAAACTGATGAAACTGTTACTTGAGTTTTAGTTCTTATTTTTAACTTCATTTTAATTTTTTTCTCTTGTCGTTTAATTATCAATAGTGTAAATGTAATCGCTTGATTAACGATAAAAATGCCAAAGCATCTGACTAAACTGTTATTAATAAGATTTTAGACCGCTTGGCTGTTAGAATTAAGAATCAAGGCTTGAAAATTTGTTCAATTTTGATTATTTGGGTATTAACCAAGAGGTAATAGATTAGCTTATTTTTAGATTCCTGCTTTCGCAGGAATGACAGATTGCTTCAGGTTTACTTCGGCTTCCTCGTAAAGCTCGCAATGACGGTTAAGCAGAAGAGTTAGGTAAATCTTGATTTTATCTGGATTAGTTCGGCTAGTTAATTTAAAGGCGTTGATTCACAACTTTTAAAGCAGTACTATACAGATCCCGCTATAAAAGCGAGATTAGTTCGACCTAGTAAAAAATTGAAATTAATTTTTTAGGGTCTTACTAACAAAGTACATCTCCAACTCGCCTTTCCCTTTTGCGGCTATTTTACCACGATATTCAAAAGCCAAGTCTTTTTCGTCTTTAACCAATAGATAGGTGTCTTGGCTTATGTTTACTTTACCAACTTCGCTATTACTTTCCATACGGCTTGCAGTATTAACAGTGTCTCCCCAAATATCGTATTGAAATTTTTTAACACCTACAATACCTGCTACTATTGGTCCAACGTGTATGCCTACTCGCATCTCGAAAGCTGGTTTGTGTCGCAAATCGTTTTCACGTTTTCTTTTACCAACAAAGGTTTGCATATCTATAGCTGCTAAAATGGTGTTTTTAACAGCATTAGCATCTGGCTTAGGTAAACCACCTGCTGCCATATAGGCATCACCAATAGTTTTTATTTTTTCTACACTATAGTGTTCCATAATATTATCGAATACTTTAAAGCATACGTTAATTTCTTCCACCAATTCTTGAGGTGTTAATTTAGAAGCAGTTTCTGTAAAGGATTTAAAATCTGTAAATAATATTGTAGCAGTATCAAAATCTTGTGCATCTACATAGCCTTTTGCTTTTAGTTCTTCGGCAACTTCTTCTGGTAAGATGTTATGTAATAAATGCTCTGATCGATCCTTTTCTACTTGCAATCTTGCTTTAGATTTTTTTACAAAATTTAATCTGCTAAAAACACCAATTGCTAGAATAAGTGCAAAGCAACCTGCAATTATAAAAATATTACGTTGCTTTTCTTTATTGGCTACAATTTGTTGGTGTGCTACTTCTGCTTTGCGTTCTTTTTCTACATGGATAATACTATCTAAAAGCATTTCTTTTTCAAACTCCATGTTTAGCAGCTTGTCTGTGGTTTGTTTTAAATTTAGGCTATCCTTAAGTAAGTGCATTTGTTCGTTATAAAATAATGCTTTGCTAGATTGGCTTTTAGCTTTGTACGCATTATATAAACATTTACAGGCTTCTTCTTGAATAGAAACAGTATTCAGTTTTTCTGCTAGTTTTAAACCTTGCTTACAATTTTTAATAGCTTGATTTATTTTATCTAATTTTAATTGAATGCTGCCTAAAGCTATGAGTGAGGAACTTACATTAAGATTTTTCTTTATCTCTTTAGCTATATTTAAAGATTGTATGTAATAATCTATTGATTCAGTATAGTTTTTTTTTGCTTCGTATAATTTCCCTAAGTTAAAAAGCGCTTCTGCTTGTGTTTCCTTTTCATTAATTTCTGTAGCTATCTTTAAAGAGTTCTCTAAATTGTTTAGAGCAATTTCATATTTTTTTTCTTTTAAATACACACTACCAATACTGCTTAAAACTAAAGACAATGCTTTTTTGTTTTCTGTTTTTTCATATGTTTTTTGTGCAATTTCAAAATATTTTTTAGCGCTTTCAAAGTTTTTCAGTTGTAAATAAATATTTCCTATATTTTGAGTTGTACCAGCAATTTGTGACTCGTTTTTTAATGCTTCATGGAATTTTATTGCCTTTTTATAGTGATCTAAAGCTTTAGGAGAATTACCTAAATAATAATAAATAGCACCTTTATTATTGGTTGCCGAAGCAACACCTTCTATAAAATTTGCTTTATCAAAATAGACTATACTATTTTCAAAAGAAATTAATGCTTTATCATATTCTCCTTGAGAATAATTAATTATAGCCATTTGGTTATAACAATTACCAATAGATTTATTCTCGTTTAGTTCTTTATATAATGTTATACTTTTTTCAACATCAGCGTTTGCCTTTTTAAAATTTCCATTTTTAACTTCGTCATTACTTTTTAAAAGTAAACTATCCGCAACACTTTTTTGAATAGCTATATCTTTTTTAACCTGCCCATAAACAGTAGTAGATATTAAAACAGAAAGGAGAAACACAATTAATTTATATTTCTCCTTTCTTGAATTATATCTGCTTTTATATAGACGCATTCTCACTAAGGGATTGAAGGTGTTTGAAAAACAGGTGGAGTAATCTCTCCACCTCCAGCAACAATTTCTAATTGCTCTTCTGTTAATTCCATATCGTCCATATTAGGTTCTGCAGGAATATTAATATACACAACCGAGTCATCAGTCTGATCTCGTACTACAATAGTTTTGCCTTCTGGTAACTTTAAAGTTTCTCCTGTTAAGCTTTCTATTGCTTTTACTGGGTTTGCTATTAATTCTTGTTTAAAATTAGCGTCTTCCCATGCTGTTTGTACAACAGTTTGAAATAATTTTTGTTCTTTTGTAAGCTCCATAATATGTGTATTATATTCTATAGGTTGATAAAGCATAAAGGTATTTTTTAGGTTTAAGATAAAAATGCCAAAAGGACTGATAAAAACGCAAACACATGAAGTACAAATTTTTTAATTTTAAAACATTTAGCTGGAAAAAGTATGTTGCCGAAACGCTTTCTATTTTTATTGCTGTAGTTTCTGCTTTTGCTTTAAATAACTGGAATCTAAACCGAAGAGATAATATTGCTGAAAAAGAAATTTTAATAGAGGTAAAAAACGGAATAGAAAACGAATTAACCGCATTTGCATATAATAAAGCTGGAAACACTGTTGCAAAAAGAGCTTGTGGTTATTTAAGAGACCTTATTGATAATAAAACTGTAAATCAAGATTCTTTAGAAGACTATTATCATTATGCATTTACAGATTTTCTTTTCTCTGCCAATAAAACAGGATATCAAGGTTTACAATCTAAAGGGTTAGATATAGTAAAAGATAAATTATTGCGTAAGCGAATAGCGTATTATTATAATTACCAATTTGATGTGCTTACAAAAACAGAGGAGCAAAGTGAAAAAGTACAAGCTTTTAAAAACTATTTTTTCCCTATTAATGATGCATTAGCAGAATATATGCAGTTTAATGAACTTGGGGAATTAATTGAAATACGACAACCTATTAACATTACTGAAAAAGAGAAAAAGAAACTATTTAGCTATTTATGGCAATTGGAAGCTAGTAGAGACTATAAAATAGGCCTTTATACAAATTACGAAGATCAATTAAAAATAGTTCAGGAACATTTAAAAAACACTTTAGAAAACTTAGATTAAATAGTTACACTAATTAAACGTTTACATCTGTCAAGCAATACTTGTGTTGGTCCATCTTTAGGCATTAATTGTTTTGCTTTTTGAAAGTAGTACAAAGCTTTTTTATTATTGCTTTCTTTAAAATAAGACAATCCTTTTGCGTATTTTAAATTAAAATCAAGCTGATTTTTAGTAAGTTGTTTGCTTTTATCACTAATTACTGTAAATACTTTTACAGGAATGTTTTTACCCTTTACCAATAATGTGTCAATCTCTCTACAGTGAAAATCGTTTTTAACTTCGTTATAGGTTTCTTCGCAAATTAATACATTAACATTATATGTTTTTGTTGCACTTTCTAGTCTAGCAGCAAGATTTACAGAGTCTCCAATTACGGTATATTCAAAACGTTTTTCCGAGCCAATATTTCCAGAAACCACATTTCCTGTACTAATACCAATACCAATATTAAGGGTTGGTAATTTTCTGTTTGTTTTATTTAAATCGGCGAGCATGGAAAACATATCTAAGGCACAATTAACTGCATTTTTAGAATCTGATATATTTGCATAAGGCACGCCAAAAACGGTCATAATAGCATCGCCTATATATTTGTCTAAAATACCATTGTATTTGTGTACAGAGGTAATCATGGCTTCAAAATACTTGTTTAGTAATTCTACAATTTGAATAGCTCCAAATTCTTCGGTTAATGTTGTAAAATTTCTAATGTCTGAAAACAGCATGCTACATTTAGAATAATTACCTTTTAACAGAGATAAGTTATCATTATTCATAACCTGTTTAACCAAGTGTTGTGGTATATAGCGACTTAAATTAGATTGTATTCTTTTTTCTTTAGAAATATCGTTAAAGACAACTATTGCTCCAATAACCTTACCTTTGGCATCTTGCATTGGTAATGTACTAATATTAATAGTTACCCATTTTTTACTATTTATCTTTACTTGTAATTCTTCTTGGTAATTCTTTTCTCCTGTATTAATAGTTTTCTCACAGTGTTTAAATAAAGGTTTAAGTGTATTATCTAATTCATCAATGATAGAATGTGTTAACTCTTGTTTCTTTTTTAACCCAAATAGTTTGTTAAACGTGTGGTTAACGGTATTAATTTTAAGAGACTCATCTATAGTTACAATACCATTATCTAGGTTTTGAACTAAAATATCTAGATGGTTTTTCATGCCTTGAATCTGGTCAAATAGTTTTGCATTCTCAATAGCAATACGTATTTGGCTGGCAAATCCAGTAAGGATATCTAAATCGTCTGCATTAAAATTATTTTCATGTTTGTTTATGGCTTGTATAACACCTAAAACTTTATTTTTAGAGTTAAAAACAGGAACACTTAAAATAGATTTGGTAACATACTTTGTTCTTTTATCTACTAAAGCGTCAAAATGAGAATGATTATATGGATCGTTAACAATAAGGGCTTTTTTAGTTTTTGCTACCTCAGCAACAATACCCTTTTTTGTTCTTACCATTTGGTTTTCTAAACCTTTAGCAAATACTGTCCATAACTCACCTGTTTCTTCATCTACTAAAAACAAAGAGCTGCGATCTGATTTTGTAATTTCTGCTGCCTTATTCATAATAACTTGAATAAGCTTATTTAAATTTAACTCTGAAGAAACTGCTTTAAAAACATCTAGAAAGGTTGAAAAATTGTTTTTAATATGCTCACTGGCTAAATACAACTCGCTATTTTTTATAATGAGTGTAATTGCAGCAGCAAAACTGTTTAGTATTTTAATATCTTTTTCTGTAAAAACAGCATCTTTTTTATTTAAACATTGGAGCGCTCCAATAGGCTTCCCTTTTTCATTAAAAACAGGAACACAGGCTATAGATTTTGTTACAAAATGTAATTGTTTGTCATACGATTTGTCTAATAAGTTGCTGTTTTGAGCATCGTTCTCAATAACATGCTTTTTGTTTCGGAACATGGTTCCTACAATTCCTTTTCCTAAAGGCACTGATATTATGATATTTTTTACGCCTTGAGCAACCAGACTTTCAAGAGTAGATGCTTCTTTATTTAAAAGAAAAAAAGTACTTCTTTCTACCTGCATTATTTTAGATATTTGACCTAAAATGGCATTCACTTCTTTTAATGTTTTTTCATTTCTCATTAACATACTATTTCAGAAACATTTTTACTATTATATTTTTCTATCAACTTTTGAGAACCCTTTAAAGATGCCATTGTAATTAAATCTACTTCGCAAATACTTTTGATTCGGTTTGATTGATCGGTTGACGATTTTATTTTACCTAATGTATTATCAAACTTACATAATGAATCTGCTGCATTCTTAACGATTGTTTTCAAACCTTTAAAAGCTTGTTTTGATAGTTTTTTTGATCCTTGGTAATTTTCTAAACGACCTCCTTTTTTATAATTAGGATAATTTTCTAATCCTACAAATTTTAAAAACCACTCTTTATTAAATTGCCCTAATACATTTGTAATACCTGCATAATCTGCAATAATTTCATCGTGCATATTATTTGCCATACAACCATATTGTTTTAATGTAAATAAATGCGCACATTCGTGCTCTCTTCTAATAATTAAGGATGATGATTTCCATGCGTTTTTAGAGACACCAATAGTCTCACTTTTAATACTACTATATCCTTTAGTGCTTAATACCATTAATTTATCCTTAAACAAATGTGGTTTAGGTAGTATATGTTCCTTAAAATATTTACTCCAATTCCCTGTTGGGTTTTGTTTTGACCAATTATTTTTTAATCGTAGTATTCTGTCCCAGTTATTTATTCCGTTAATAAATGACGCACCCATGGATTTGGGTAATTCTTGAGGTTCATTTTTATTTGAAAGTGCAGAAATGATAGTATTAAAATCGTCATCATTTGGGATAATAATAAGTGGCACTTTACCAACCAAATTATTACTATAGATATCTAGTTTAATTAACTCCGGTTGGTGTAATTCTAAACCAGAATTACAAGTATTTGGTTTACCTCTTAAAGTTGAATTAATATACGCTTCCGTTTTAGAAATCCCTTTCTCAATTGGAAATTGTAATTGAACAATATACTTTTTTAGGGTTTCAAAAGCACCTATCTCTTTTGATTCTAGATAATACTCTTCCCAAGTATTTATATAGGCTTCTTTTTCTAATAGTGAAACGCTATCTTTTTTTGGGATAAATTTATTTTCGGCATAAACAAGGAGCTCATTAATTACTTTTTCGTCTTGAACGAACGCCTTTAAAACTTTATGTCTATCCTTTTTATTCATCATAAACAGTTTATGCGATTTGGCGTTTTGCTAAATTTGAAAACACACCATTTTGTTCCATTAATTCTTCAAAAGAGCCCGATTCTACAATCGCTCCTTTATCTAATACATAAATACGATCTGCATTTTTGACGGTACTTAATCGATGAGCAATCACTATTCTTGTGGCTTGTAGTTTATCTAAACTGTCCGAAACAATATTCTGTGTCTTATTATCTAATGCACTTGTAGCTTCGTCCATAAATAGTAGCCTTGGCTTATGTACAATGGCACGAGCAATCATTAAACGCTGGCGTTGTCCTCCTGAAAATGTTCCCGCACCTTCACTTATCACAGTGTGCATTTCCATTGGCATCTGCTTAATATCTTCTTCCATTCCAGCCATTCTTGCTGCTTCCCAAGCATCTTCTAATGTTAGTTCTGAGTTACCAACGATATTTTTATAAATACTTCCAGACATTAAAGCTCCATTTTGAAGCACTACACCTATTTGTCTTCGCACTAAATCTTTATTCATAGAATCGTAAGCATCACCATCATAATAAATGGAGCCCGCTTCGGGTGCCTCAAAACCTAATAATAATCTCATTATAGTCGATTTACCTGAACCAGAAGTCCCTACAAAAGCAACCATTTCTCCTTGATTAATTTTGAATGATAAATTGTTTAAGACTAAAGGTTGGTCTTCATGATATCTAAAAGAGAGTGAATTTATTTCTATATCGCCGACTAACTCTCCAGGGTCTGTACTTTGCTCAGACGACTCTGGTGTTTCTTCTAAAATTGGTTTCACTCTTTCATAAAGCGTTACAATATTAAGAGACGTAATTAAAGTCATACTCATTTTTAAACAGTCTCTTAAAAATTGATTAAAAGCACTTATAAAGGCCATAAAAGCTCCAACAGAAATCATAGCACCAACAGCACTTGCATTGCTAACGGTATAATAAATAAAAGCAAAAAATAAAATACTAGTAAATAGTGGATAGGAGCTATTAAAGGTTTCTACAAAATTTTGATAACTTCCTGAGTTATTGCCTAATTGTTTTAGTCGTGCAAATTTTGTAGCCCAAAGTGTAAATATTCTTCGCTCTCCTCCTGTAATTCTTATTTTAGTAATTCCAGACAAAAATTCGAATAAAAATCCTTGTAAATCACCTTGAATGTCGGAAATCTGACGATCAAATTTAAGTTTTAGAAAACCTATAATAGTCATAAATGCCACTGCGATTACTGCTAAACCAATACCAATCCAAGCCAAACTAGACTCGTAATAAAATAATAATCCTAAATTAACAAACGAAAAAGTACCGCTTAAAACGGCAGTCATTACAGTACTAGAGAGTATTTGCCTGATGGCATTAATACTTAAGACTCTATTAGTAAGGTCTCCTGTTGAAAACTTCTTGTAAAATGTTACAGGTAATCGTAACAAGTGATCCATTACACCTGCTTGTAAATTAATGCTTGATTTTGATTCTACTCTAATTTGTAATACGCCTTGTATCAGTTGTAATCCTGCTGTAACCAGACCTAACATTAGCATTATTACAAACACTTCGTAATGTAAAGATTTATCGGCTGTAGGAATAACATCGTCAAATATAATCCCTGATAAGACAGGTACTAATAAGCCTAGTAAACTTCCAGCAAATGCGGCTAAGATTAAAAATTTTGAATCCTTTTTAATTCCCTGAATAGCAAATTTTCCTATCTTTTTTATAGACGTCATAGTGTCGTTAAACCCATAAAAAATCATATAACAAATAGGCTCTAATTGTTCCGCGATTTTATAATCTATTTTTTGTTCTTCTCCTGTTGACACATCTTTTAAAATATAAGAATTTGGCGTATGTTGAATAAGAGCTACAGGTCTTTTGTCTTCTTTATTAAATGCAATTAAATGCCCGTTTTCTTCTTTCCACCATGTGCCTCTAAGGATTATTTTTCGAACTCTTACTTTCGAAGATTGTGCAATAGCATATAATTGATTTTTAGTACTGTTTTTGTAAGACTCCATGAATTTTGGAGCTTCAAATTGAAACCCAACAGCATTACCAATTAATTGGCAGGTTGAAAAGAGATGATTATTAGCTTTTTTAGTATTTGTAGACAATGGAATTCCTTTATTCCTTTTACCAACAACTATTGATTTTAATTGCCCTAATGTATCAGATAAGTTTGAGGCCTCAGATGCTACCTTTTCTTTGATACGATTTTTCTCTTCTTCAATTTGAAAGGTGTTATTCTCAAGTAATTTTTTATATAAATAATCCTGTAAATTATTTAATGATCGCATAAAGTCTATTTCATCTTTAAGAACTTCTCTTGTGCTTAAAACGTTTATTTCGGTATCATTAGTTAATGCTTTTAACCATAAACTGTTTGATACTGCCATTGGATAATTAAACTCTGAATCTGCCGTTAACGACCTATTTTCTGAATACAAACTATATTCTCCTTTTACTAAGAAACTCCACATAACGCCTTTAACGGGATAGGCAATATCATCTTTTTTTAGAGCAACTATTTTAGATTCTTCTATCGCTGTATATGCTCTAGGACTATGAGTTTGTTGTATACAATGTGCTGTTTTTAAAACCCATTTATCAATCATACTCCTTAAAAAAAGATGGTCAATATCTAGTAATTTATTTTTATTTACAGCAACTAAAGAAGCACCTTTACTAACTGCAATTAATTTGAAATTATCTTGTGCGTTACTAGAGGCTATTAAGCTAAATAATAATTCGCCCGAAGTTACGCTGTATAAATATTTTAAAGCACTAGTATACTCATCATTTTCATCTATGCTAGCATAAAATACATCCACTTCTCCAGAAGTAATCATCCAAAACCTATCATATTCTTTTAGAATTAATGATTGATTCTCTTCTAATTTTATTTTTATATTTTCAAACATAGCTTATAACATTATTTTGAGTCAATTAATTTGGCATAAACGCCATTTTTATTCAATAATTCATGATGCGTACCACGTTCAGCAATTTTTCCAAATTCCATCACAATTATTTCATCACAATCCATAATTGTACTTAGTCTATGCGCTACGATTAAACAGGTACAACCACGTTTTTTAATATTATCCATAACTATTTTCTCAGACTTTGAATCTAAAGCACTTGTTGCTTCGTCCATAATTAAAATAGAAGGATTTAATGCTAGAGCTCTTGCTATTTCTAATCGTTGACGTTGTCCACCACTAAAATTAGCACCACGCTCCATAACTTCACTATCGTATGCATTTGCTCTAGCAGCAACTACATCATGTATTGCCGCATCTCGAGCAGATTGAATGATATGTTTTTCTGGAATTTTAGAGTCCCAAAAGGCTATGTTTTCTTGTATTGTACCTTTAAACATCAACACCTCTTGATCTATAACAGCTACAGATTCTGTAATAATATGTCTAGGAAAATCTTGTCTTAATTTGTTGTCAAAAAGAATGTCTCCTTCCCATGGGTCATAAAGTCCAGACGCTAACCTTGCAACTGTAGATTTACCGCTACCAGATCCTCCAACAAGAGCTATTCTACTGCCTGGTTTTAGTTTTAAACTAAAATCTTCTATTAAAGCTGGTGTTGTTTTATTATACCCAAAGGTTACATTTTTCATCTCAAAATGCCCGGTTAATTTCTCTAAGTTGTCTTCGGTTACGCAGTCTCTTTTCTCTGTTGTTTTTTCATCAAATTCATTAGCTATTTCATAATTTAAAACATCATCAATTCGTCCCATATCCCCTTCTGTTTCCTGAAGTAAACTACCCACTCTTACGAGTTGATTTACTGGCCCCATGAAGTTATTCATTAAATATAAGAAGGCTACTAACATTCCTAAAGTCATTTGACCATCCATAACTCGCATAGCACCAGCACCTAAAATCAATGTAGTTGTTAAAGACATTAATAATGGTGGGATAATATTAAGCCTTGTGGTTAACCAACCTAGTTCTTGTTGTGCATTCATAACCTTAGCTAAGTAGCCAGTCCATGTGGTAAAAAAATCGTTTTCTCTTCCTGAAGCTTTTAAAGTCTCAATCATACTAATTCCAGAAGTAGTAGTCCCTAATAGTTTTCCGTTTTCATTAATAAATCGACGATTACCATCTTTACGTGCTCTAGAAACAAACTTTAAGGCAACAATGTTTAAAGTTGCCATTGCTATGCCAATCATAGTTAATAATACATCATAAGAAAACATAAGTAATGCATAGAATATAACAACAATTACATTTAAAGCCGAATTTGCTAAATCGCCACTCATTAATTTGGCAACTTTATCATTTAAAGACACTCTGTTTCCTATTTCTCCGCTATAGCGTTGCGTAAAAAAAGCAATAGGTAAATGAAATACATGCCACAAAAACTTACTTGATGTGGTAAGTGCTAATTTTGTTTCTAATCTTAGTAAGTAATATTGTTGTAAATAGACCAATGCCGAATTGACGAATAACATACCACCCATTATTAAAAGTAGAGGCATAATAAATTCTGAAATTCCGTTTACTAGATATTTATCAATAAATATTTTTGTGAAAGACGGTATTACCAGTCCAGGTATTACTAAAAAAAGACTTGCCAAAATGATATAGGCTAAACTTAATTTAGAATGCGTCACTCTTGACGCAAGTGACTTTAATAATCCTTTTTTCTCATTTCCTTTTTCAAAATTCTCTCCTGGTTTAAAAGTCATTACAACACCTGTAAAGGCATCATCAAATTCTTGATGACTTACATGGTATCTTCCTTGAGCTGGATCACTTAAATAAACCTTGTTTTTGGTAAAACCTTCAATGACCAAAAAGTGATTGAAATTCCAAAAAATAATGGCAGGCATTTCTAACTGCATTAATTTTTCTATCGATTTTGCATAGCCTTTTGCTTCTAGACCATATTCCCTTGCTGCTTTTAAAATGTTTGTTGCCTTTAATCCATCTCTAGAAACTCCACAAGCAATTCGCAATTTTTCAAGCGGAACAAACTTTCCATAATACCCAAGAATAATACTTAAAGCTGCTGCACCACATTCTACCCCTTCCATTTGCAAAACGGTCGGTGTTTTAACAGGGCGTGCTTGTTTTTCTATAATAATATTTGTCTTCTTGCTCATAATTATTAAGTATTAATAAAGGTCAAAGAATTTTTTTAATGCTGGCACAACCATCGTTGCAGGAGGCTCACTTTTAACAGTTATTTTACCCATACAAGAAGTTCCCTCATTAATTGCTATATGCGGACCTTGTGCAGATGTCCATTTAAAACCACTAAATGCTTCTTCATCTTTTTCGAATTCTACGTACACTTCAAATAGAGCACCTCTTGATAATAAACCTTGTACTAATTGATCGTTTTTTACAGTCATCATCATTCCTTTTTGCGTGATAGGAAAATCTGATACATAAGTTATTTTGCCTTTCATAAAACCATACTCTTGAGGTTGGACCGTTGAAGGCACAACTAAAGCCTCCATACCTTCTTTAATTTTTTTACCATCTTGAGAAGGAATATATAATACGCCTCTTAATTTATCGCCTGCAATTTGATTTTGATTTTTAAGTTTAAATAATGGAGTGCCTTGACCAACTATAACTCCTGCATCTGTTAGTACTTCAAGAACTTCTCCACCATATGAACTTCTTATATTTGTTTGAATATCATAACGCTCTTGTAGATGTTTTAATCGTCTTTCGTTTTCTGCTATACGTTGATTGTTAATATTTATTTTTTGTTGTAAATCAAAGCCAATATTTAGTTTTTGACTTGAGGTTTGTACCATCTGACTTTTAAGGCTTTCTATAGAATTCTTAGCGCCTTCAATTTGTTGTTGCGTGTTTACAACTTGTGAATTTGTAATAAGACCTTGACGTAGCAAGTCTTTTTCTGTAGCTAATTGATTACTTAAGAATTCTAAGTTTTTATTTGCAGTTTGTGTTTGTAAATCAATAGAGCTTCGTTGTTGTTGCACTAATTGCCCTTGTAAACGCGTATCCTGATTACCATAAGATAATAGCTGTTTCAAATCGAATTCTCTTTCCTTAAGAGATGCTTTAACTTCTTCTATTTGCTGAAAAAGTTCTGGTTGCTCAATACTTGCAATAACATCTCCTTCATTAATTTTGTCTCCAATATTTACATTAAGACTAATTAATTGTCCTTGAGAAGTAGCAACGACTTCGTGAATTTCTCCTCCTAATAGCACACCTACTACATTTAATTTTGTTTTTACACTACCAAAAAATGACCACGCAATAGCTGTGCTTAGTGCTATTGCTATAGTAAGCAAAGCTATCCACCCTTTTGGGCTAGTTACTTTTATTAATTGATCTAATTTTTCGGGTGTAGACAATTTCTCTAATGCTGCTTTTCTAAAAAATCCTGCTGCCATGATTATATTTTTTTAAATTTATTTTAATTAGGGATTGTATAAAACAATGCTTTGTTAATTCTCGAATTCTCTTTATTATTTAGATCTACTAATAATGTTCCTGTTTCATAACGAAGATTAATAATTGCTAATGCAAATTGTTGATGTGCTTGTAAGTAATCCAATTCCGCAAAAGTTAAACGCTCTTGAAATTGTATTAAGTTTAATAAAATGGTTAAGCCATTTTTAAATTTCACCTGTTCATTATTATAAACTTCTTGATAGAAGTTAAGCGATTCCATTGCTTTTTCTAAAATCTTGACACTATTACTTAAATTATTTAATGCAATAGAAACATTAATGTCAATATTTCTTTTCAAATTTTCATTAGCAATTTGCTGATCGTTTAAGACTGCTTCATTTTGTTTAAAACTACCTTTTGCTAGATTATTATTAATTGGAAAAGACAAATTTAAACTAAGGCCATAGCCCAAATTACTTCCTTCATTTCGTGAGAACGTAGCTAAAGCTCTATCTAAACCATTTCCCATATTCATACCTCCATAATTGACAAAGCCTGTAAGATCTAATTGTGGTTTTTTATTGTTTTCTGCTAGGTTTAATTGTAGTTCTAATGCTTCCTGTGTTTTTTTAGATGCTAAAATATCTTTCCTATTATTTTGAGCAATTTCTAAAAATTTAGATTCGTCAAACTCTTTAATATAACCAGATTCTGAAATTGTTGGAAACTCGTCTAATGGATTCCCTAATTTTTTACTTTCTTCTTCAGTTAACCCTATTGAGCGTCCAAGATTTAGTTTGGCACTATATAATGTTTGCTCTGCAACTCTTGTTTGACGTTCTTGATTTGCTAAATCTGCTTGTATTTGCGCTAAATCTCCTGCAGGTCTTTTGTCTGCTTTTACTAATTTTTGTGTTATTTCTAAAACATTTCTGACACGAGCTTCATTTTGTTTGAATATTTCAAGGTTTTTATAAGCAGCAACATATTGCCAATAGGTTGCTCCTGTTTGAAAAATCTCAAAAGAGTTTGCAAATTGAGCAGTCTCATTTGTGCTTTCTAAATTTAAAAGTGATGCTTTTTCTTGCGCAGTGGCAAATTGTTTTCCTCTACCTCTTAATAGAGGCTGTGTTAACGAAAGTGTACTAGATACAGAATGATCCTCTATATAAGACCCTACGTTTTGACTAAATCTATTAAACGGAAAATTATCGTTTGCCATAGTATAATCCACGCTTAGACTAGCTGTTAAACTAGAACGAAATGTTTTTTGTAACCCAACAGATGCTCCTGTGTTTTTTGAATTTAATTGGTTAGATATAAATTCATTTCTTGGATCTAATTCAAAAAGATTTAACGCATTACGACTTAATGATAATCCAGAAATTAATTGATAATCGAAAGCACTTTTTTGTATTTGTAAATTGCCTTCTGCATTGTTTATGCTTAAAAGATTTCTTTTAATTGTTGGGTTTTTGGCAAGAGTAATTTCTGACAGATTAACAATATCAACAGGAATTGTTTCTTGAGCATATATGCTATATATACCAGTTAACATAAACCCAAAAAGTATTAATATGTTCTTCATTATATTGTTGTTTTATACTTCAGAAAATTTTTGTAAAATTTGACCAAATCTCGATCCTGCTTGAGAGATACCGTCTAAAACGTTTTCATCAATTGTATCTGCCTCATCTGGAGAACCATATCCTAATTGGCTAGTAGTTTTACGTAATCTGTTAGATAAGAATAATGAAATAGCATAATAAAAATTAGCTTTAAACTCTAGGTTATTAGCTAACCTACTATTCATTAATTCTCTTGAAATACTATAAATAGTTGAAGGCTCAGTCGCTATAACAGATACTGATGGTGGACGAGATTCTAAAAAAGACATTTCACCTACAATTTCTCCAGAGCCAATAAGCGCAATATGTTTTTCGCTTACACCATCTGTAATAGACAATTGTCCTGATAAAATGATATATAAGTTCTCGATAGTCTCTCCTTTTTGAATTAATCTGTCTCCAGTTTCTAAATCGGCTTTACTACCATTTTTTATCATCCATTCGATGTCTAAATCGTTTAAATGACCTAGTAAAAAAAGTACACGTTTCATAATAATTATGTATTAAGTATTAATTGACTCAAATGTATATGATGATTGTATTTTAAAACTGACATTGTAACAGTTGAAAATGACATGAAAAGTATCAGGTAACAAAAAACCAGAGAAGTTAACTTCTCTGGTTTAATTTTATTAAAAACTGTCAACATATTTTAGGACGACACAAGAAATTCAAATGCTGTCTATTTTTATTCCCCTAAAATCCATAATGCAATAGGTAAACTAACATTTTCAAAAATCCAGCTTAATGGGTCTTGTACTCCTCCTGCAACTGCTTCAAGTTGTTCTTCACTTAATTCAACATCATCCAAATTTGGCTTTACAGGGATATTGATATAAATATTGTTAGGGTTAGTTTGGTCTTGCACCACTACTTGTTTGTCTTCAGGGAAATTAGCTACTTTACCAGTAAACTTATTTAAAGCTTCTATTGGATTATCAACCAATTCTTGTTTAAATGTTTTGTCTTCCCAAGCTTTAGTATAAATACTTGATAAGAATTCTTGTGCTTTTTGTTGTTGTTCTGTAAGTTTCATAATAGTATGTATTTGTTAAAGCGTAAATCTACTTTGAACAACACTTACAAAACTGCCAAAACAACTGATGCATCTAAAACCTATAACCTTCTAGCATTTAAAAGTTCTTTAGGAGACTTATCGTATTGCTGCTTAAAGAGTTTTGAAAAGTAATGCGTATCATAATACCCTACAGCGTATGAAATTTGCGAAATGGTGTCGTACAAGTAATCATCAATACATTGTTTTGCTTTATGTAAGCGTAACACTCTAATATATTTGTTAGGCGTTAAGTGGATAAGGTTTTTTATTTTACGATGTAATTGTCTTTCGCTAACTGCCATTTTATAGGATAGGTCGAAAAGGTTTAAATCTTTATGCGAGATATTCTTATTAACTTCATCTTCTATTTTTAAAAGCCAGCCTGTATCTTGCTTGGATATTTTATTGGGATTAATTTCAGCCGTACACATTAACTTCACGCATTCATTGGTGTGGTATATTTCATATATTAAAGGAAGTTTTTCTTTAGCGTTATCTCCGCCAGCTATTTTTACCACTTCTTCAATTAGTTTAGCAATTTCTTGACTGCTTGAAAAAATAACATCACTAGGTTTAGTCTTTAATGAACTTAATGCATTAATAGTATTTAATTTTGAAAATTTTTGGTTAGCTCTAATAATGGAAGCTAAAGGAGTTTCAATATCTTTCACTAATTGCATTATAACATCCGAAGAACTCCAATCTATATTATTTATATTATCTAGATTCATTTTTTTGTTTTTTTTAGTTATTGGATTGTTTTATGCACTTAATGCTATTGGTTTAGCAGTTGTATTTTGAACCACCATATAAGATTCTAAAGTTTTATTAGACGCTTTGGTTACTAAGTGTTTGTTTTCATTATAAAAGTCTATAATGCCATTATAGTCCATAGCAATTGGTATGGTTTCTGATCCTAAATAATTTACAGACTCGCCTATTACCGTTGTTTTTACACCTAATAGGTTTAGTATTCTTAGTAGTTTACTGTCGCATTCCGCAAAAGCTACATTCCCACTATGAGTACAAATAAGTTCAGCTACACAGACCAATAATTTTTTAAATAAATTAATGTCTCGTACGTCTTTTTTTACTGCAAATCGTCCTATATGGTAAATGTTATTTATGTTGGGTTTACTGAGTGCTAATAATGGATTAATTTTAAAAATCTTTTGAAGTGGTAATACATCTATATAGTTCCATTTTAAAACACGAATAGCTCCTAAAATAGCTCCTGAGTAATCTTTAGTGGTATAGACTTCTGAATTTTTATAAAAGCTTAATTCCTCTTTATAAATTGCATTTATATCACTCTTATAATCTATAGGTAGATTATTATTTGAATGATGTTTGAAGTTTTCTGTAACAACAAACTCTGCTAGATTTAATAATTGCTTTTTTGGAAGTCTTTCTAAATAGTTTTTTGCGAGTATCATGAGTATCTATATTTTATACTCAAATCTATTTAGATAGAACATCTATTAGGTTACACAAAAAGGTAGAAATCAATTAGTTAGACAAAAACTACACAAACAGGTAACTTAAATCCTACCCTTTAGGGTAGGATTTCAAAAAAAAAACTTATTTTAGTATTAAAAACCATTTTATGGCAGATGTGAATGACTTTTTTTCTTATATAAATAGAGTTGATAATGTTTCAGAAGAAGACCAGAAACAAGCAATTAATTATTTAGCTTCTATCGAAGCTTTTGCTAGAACAACCTATAAATGTGTTTTTGTGATTGATTATATGGAAAAAGGGTTTGATTATGTTTCTGATAATCCTTCATTTTTATGTGGTAATACTGCTGAAGAAGTAAAAAAAATGGGATATTCATTTTATTTTAAATATGTCCCTGAATCTGATTTAAATCTTCTTTTAAGAGTTAATACAATCGGTTTTAATTATTATGAAAAAGTACCTCTTGAGGAACGAAAGAACTATACAATATCTTATGATTTCCATTTAACTAATCAAAATGGTGAGAAAACATTAATTAATCACAAAATGACACCTTTGTTTTTAACAAACCAAGGTAAATTATGGAAGGCTATTGCTATTATTTCTCTTTCTTCTGAAACTAAATCGGGAAATATTAGAGTAACTAATAAAAATAATGATAAAGTACTTAATTACGATTTAGATGGTGATTTTTGGAAAGAAACTGAAATTGTAAAATTAACTAATAGAGAAAAAGAGATTCTAAAACACTCAACTAGAGGATATACAATAAATCAAATTGCAGAAGCTATATTTGTTTCTCCAGATACTGTAAAATTTCATAGAAAGAAACTGTTTGAAAAACTCGAAGTAGCAAACATTTCTGAAGCCATAACTTACGCTACAAATAATAAATTGATTTAATCATTCATTATTGTGGACAAATAAAATTCCGGAAATGTTTTTGTCTTTTTATTTGTTGCAATATTAAATAACAAATGTGTACACATTGCAGCTACCGTCCAAGATGCTATTGATAATTGAGGTGGTGGTAAAATTTCTTTTTCTTTCATATATTTTTCCATAGCCTCATCTATCCAATCATGCGGAGTACGCCAAAATTTTAAATAACTTGAAGCATACTCAACCATTTTTACTTCATTAAATTTTTCGTTAGGTTTTTCTATTGAATTTAATGACAAACCGCTTTGAGTAATTACTGTCACTAAACCTCCCCAACCTAAATTATAAGGGTGCAAAACAGGAATGTTTTTTTTCTGACAGACTTCATCAAAAAGTAATGGAACATCCGAAGTGAAATCTAAAGCATTAATTGCTATTTTATGGCCAATAATATAATCTTCCACATTATCTGTAGTTAAAAAGCAGTTATACACATTTATATTTGCTTCTTTATTAATTGATAGTAATCGTTTTTTTATTGCGCTAACTTTATCTGTTGCAATATCTTCTTCTGTATAATTTTGTCTATTTAGATTAGACAACTCTACTTGGTCTCCATCTATAATCGTTATATTCTCAAAACCCAAACGTAATACACATTCTGCAATAACACTGCCAATTCCTGAACCAGCTAAAAGTATTGGGCAGTTTTTAATTGCTTCCTGTTCTTCTTTAGTTAGGTATATTCTATTTCTACTGTATCTATCCATTATAATTAGATTTACAACAAAAATAGACAGTAATTGATTCTTATGCTTTACTCGAAAGGGTAGTTTATAAAGTTTTTTTCGAAATTAAAATATCATTCAAGTAAATTGCTCTTCTTTTTAATGTAGGTATCTCAGAAGCTCTTAAAATTCTTAAAATATCTAAAGAGGTTTGAAATAGGGAGCAGTATAAGTTAAACTTGTATCATTATTCTCAATAGCTTTAATTAATGAACTACTATAAATGAAAATAACAAAGGATTTTAAAAGTATAAGTCTAAACTATATTAGCGGATAATTCTCCTTTATCGGTTGATTGCTACTTATAATTATTGAGGGTTTTCCCGTAAAAAAGATAACTGATTATTAAAGGTCAATTATCTTAAAAGAAAGCTATATGTAAATAACATTGCGAATCTAAGGGGAAAAGCAAGAGGGTAACACGCTGCGCGATGTTACTAATTCACAATTTATTGATAATCAATAAATTAACTTCTTAATTATTATTATCAATCTCTATTTTTTGCGTAAATTTCAAATTAACAGCAGTAAAAACAGTGTTTTATTGTAACAATTTAATTAATTATGGATGATTTTAATACTATTCGGCTAAAGAAGAAAACCATTGATAAGTTTAAAAAATATTCAAAAAAAATCAGTCCAAGTTATTCTGAATCCATAGAATTTATGATTGCTTTTTTTGAGGACAATAACCTATCTCCCTATGATACTTTAGGAATGAACAGAACGTCTCTTCAAAACGTTATAAACAAACGTATCGATGCAGTTATATCAATCTTGAGACAAGTTGAAGAGAATCAATTAAAGCCCACCAAGAAAATGTTAGAATCTCTATTTCAAGGCATTAAAGAGACTAAACCATTGATTTTGGAAAAATCAACTATTACAAAACCAATTCTTACGGCAGAGAATGAAGCATTAACGTATTATCGTAATGCCTACTTTAAACAACAAGCCGAATTAAATGAACTGAAGCATAAATTCAAAGACACTATTGGAAAATTCAAACTTATCAAAAATACTTTTAGTTCTAATATTTACTCGCTCAAAGTATCTGAACAAGAATATACTGAATTAAAAAATAATGCTTTTTGATTTTTTTTTCTACCGCGCTCGCTTGGGCGAGCTTGCTGCATTTTTAAAATGATGGATTCTCCACGCTCAGTGTAGAACGGTCATGAAAAATCATTTTTAAATAGCCAGCCTCTAAATCCATCCCTTTAAAAACGTTTTTCATCA
>ENA-ORXM01002026-ORXM01002026.1-marine-metagenome-genome-assembly--contig:-NODE-2026-length-25417-cov-90.611168_pt1 | contig 25417 bp, 11 predicted proteins | sample MGYA00237867_ERZ511480 | MGnify/ENA primary metagenome ERZ511480 (study PRJEB26309, sample SAMN06266103) | marine metagenome | isolation source: Algal blade | place: United Kingdom:Sidmouth, United... | reverse complement strand
AAGGCCCGCACGGCGAGTGCAAGTTAGCTTTGCATCTATAGAAAATGTGTTTATGCTTTACTTCTGAATACCCCTATTTATTGAGAACAGATGACATAGTAGCAATATTGATTTTAAAAAGCTATTATTAAGTTTGCTACCAATGTCTAGTGGAACTACTAATTTCTACATAGTAGCATTATTGATTTTAAAAAGCTATTATAAAGTTTGCTACCAATGTCATAGTGGAACTACTAGTTTCTCTAAGCAACGATCTACTATAAATCTAAAAAAGACTGTGAGGAACTGACTTTATAATAATTCAATAAATGAGATTAATATAGAAGCAAGTATCTGGCTATTGAAATCAGCACCGACAATATGTTTTATTCGTTAATTGGTTAACAGTGAAAGAGATAACGTCACTGACCTTGATATGTTGACTATTAGCAGCTGAGCATATAATGAAAGACCAGTTATATGAATTTGAAATTCAATAGCTCGAATTTTGGGTAAGCTTAAAGCTGGATTATGATCAACTAAATAAACCTCCTCTGAAAATTGCTCAGTGTATATGCATAGTCAGGCAATCATTGATTCAGTTGTATCGTACTGTGCCATATTATGCAGATTTATAAGTGTAGAATCCATATGGAACCCCAACAGATTTTTATACTGCAGAGATTGATAGGATTAGTACAGAGTCAAAGTACATATTTAAAGGACAGACCAACACTGAAAAAGCGACTCCCAATATCCTTGAGAATCGCTTCACATATTAGCTTCTTTAATTTATTTGATCAAGACCATCTTCTTGGTGGCGGTATAGCTTCCACTATCTAATTGATAATAGTAAACACCTTGATCGTGCAACATTGACTGTTCAATGTTGACCACGTGGTGTCCAGCTTTATAAGTGTCAGAAGTCTTATTAACCACTTTGCCGCTTACATCTATAATGGTCAAGGTGACTACACCGTCTACTGGAATCGAGAAGCCTATCTGGGTCTTCTCATCAAATGGGTTTGGCGTATTTTGATCGAGCTTAGCTTTCGTAACATCTTGATCGCTGAAAGTTAATAAGACATTGTGGTGATCAAAGTCATCACCCTGATAAGCCTCTGCTGGCGTAATCGATGAATTGATGATGAATGATTCTGATAATCTTAGATCCTTCTCAGCTTCAAAAGTCAAATTAAATAACTCTCCCTGATGACTCACAGCTTCCTCTGCAAACCAGCTCATAGTCAAGCTTTCCTCGTGTATTCCAATGCTGTTTTCATCCACATCAAGAGCCGCGGCATCTATATCAACAAGCCTGAGCCCGCTGTGATCCAAGGTAAACTGCATTCCAAAATACTCTTTGAAGTCTTTCGCAGATATCGCTATGGTGACCACTTCTCCCTTATTTATCTGCTGATCTTCAATATTAAGACTGAGCGTTCCTATTGATCTGGTCTCTGCTCTCTGTAGATCACTTGCTTTAACTGAGGCATTTACATCTCCGATCTTGACACCTATAAAGTTTTCTTGCATCATAGCGCGATCAAGATTCATGACTAATCTACTATCGACAAATGGCCATGGGCTCATCTCTTGCACGAAGTTGAATTCCTTGTCTAAGAATACCCAACTATTTGTATTAAAGAATTCATTAGTGACTCCAAGAATCATCCTCTTCAGGACTACTAAGTCAATGGTGCTCACATTAAAATCAGCATTTGCATCAGCAGCAATGACTTTATAAGGACTATCTAAAGAATTAATATCTAAGATATGTCTGGATATGACCACGAGATCCAAAGTACTTACTCCATTTAAGTCATCCCCATCTCTTTCTGCCATAATTCTATAATCACTTCCCATGACAACATTTTCAAATGCATAAGAGCCATCAGTAGCATTATTCATCTGGGACTTAGGGTATTCAGGTAATGCGCTATTTATAGTAATCTGAGTGTTATCGATCATCTCTCCAACTTCTGTAGTCACTTGACCAGCTATCATAGCACCTGAGCCTGAATCATCTACATCTCCAGGTCCTTCTGGACAGACATTTCCATTATCACCCAATCCAAGATTCACATTGCAAAAGTCTCCATTTCCTGTAGCATCCCAAACCCATACATCAAGACTCCTGAAACTACTGAATTCATCACATATAAAAGTAATGCCATTTTGGTCCTCAAAGCCCTCTTCACCTGGCCTGATAGGTACTTCATCTTCTGGAACTAAGCTGAATCTAAGATCTTCTACTGAGGTACAGTTGTCAAAGCTCCCAAAATCGAACTCCTTACCCCACACCGCGATCGTCCCGTTGTCTTGCATGAATGCCGTAGTCAGCCCGCTGATGCACAGCGGCGTAGGTGCTTTTTCGTCTCCAAATGTCACAGTGGTTGTCGATGTCGCAGTATTACCGCAACCATCCTTCACTGTCCAAGTGATAAGGTGTACATCTCCAGGACTTCCAGTCTGGGAGTTCATGGTAGCCGTAGCTCCCGTCTCAGTCTTACTCGTGACGAGCTCGCCATCCTTAGTTACGGTGATGACCCAAGTCAGCTTACTGCTGCCAGAGGCAATGCCACCGCAGAAATCTTGAGCTGAAGCCGTGATGGCTTCGTTACCCGTACACGCTGTCGAATCATCTTTTGATGATGCCCCGCCGCTTGTGTTGACGGTGTATTCTGCTGGCCCTTCAATCGTGGGCGCTGAATCATCTACCACTTTTATCAGCTGATCATATGTGTAATATCCATCGGCATCATAGGTCCTATATCTAAAATATACTGGATCTGGATGCACTGGTCCGTGCCCTGAGTCACAGTCCACGCATTCCCCTTGTGCCCAGTCCTCCACAGCTTCGAACGTATCATTAGCCGTATCGTTTTCGTCATCGACATCTTCAGCGTTAGACTCCCATACACACCAATCGATAATGGTCCATCTCTTAATAATTTTTAAGCATGCATCTGAGACGAACACAGTATCAACATTTACATTGTATCCTATTAACCCACAATCAGTGTCGCACCAGCTCGGTGAATCTCCCATCTCATCAGGTATGCAGATGGCTACATCACCCATGGGGATGTTTATATTGTCGAATACCGTTATCGGATCATCGCCTACTTTAGCATCAGGATTACATTCTAAGTTCACGCCTGTGACGACAGTGCCGTCGTGATGCTTTGGCCATTTGATAGTGCTCGGATCGAATGCGCCAGATCCTGCTTCTATAGTGATGATCTGCTCACAGTATGGGTCTCCAGAGCTCACATCACCATCACCATCAGCATCTACATAGTATTTTCTTATGATGGTACCCGCTCCGCAGCTGCCGTTGGTACTAAGTTCGTCCAGCAACTGTACATCTACTCCACCCTCACACGCTCCACCGATCATTCTTGGACCAGGCATATCAGCCATCTCTCCCGCACACTCTATGGTGACTGGCTCACAGATCATTGTAGCCACAGCCTTATTAACCACATTGACGCTGACCATACAGAAGTTTACATTACCATTAGTGTCGGTAGCTATAAGCATAACCATGACATCCTCGCCCACATCCTCACAGCAGAATTTAACAAAGTCGCCAGCTACAGTGATATCTCCAAGGTTCTCATTGTCATAGATGCAGTTATTTTTACCAGCAGGGCCACCGAGATCTACGGTTTCTGTAATCGGACTACATGATTGCGGTCTATAGCCTAAGAAGTTACCTGCACAATCTGTGACTGTCTCAGACCAATCTTCCATCCTGACTACGGTAAAACTAACTTCGCCACAACCTGAATCGTGTGTCCCCAGATCAAAGCTCTCTGCTAAGACTTTTGCTACACCATCTCCATCTTCTGAATTAGGATCAAAAGTGAGGGTCACCTGTAGCCTATCCTGGCATACCATACTAGGTGGTACATTATCACTTACAAATATAGGCATGATGACCTCAGTCTTATTGCCACACTCATCAGCCACCAGTCCTCTAAGCTGAATGGTATCACCAGTAGGCCAGAGATCCAATGCATATCCATCTACGATAGTCCCCTCTGATGCAGACCATTTTACGTCAAATTCGCTGGAACAATTGTCCACAATCTCCAAATCTGGAAGCTTCACTTTTGCTGAGCAGGTCCAGGGATCTGTGCTGACTAGTTTAGCACTCGGTGTCTTAACAATAGGCGCTGTCTGATCAGAAATTTCTATATTTTGAATTCCGGTTTCTCTTACAGAAGAATCACACCAGTCGATGATCACCCATTCTCTAACGATCTTTTCACCTCCCGCACAAGCTGAAAATTTAAGATCATCGTATGTTACTAAGAGGTTACATAGTCCTTCTCGTATAGGCACTAAAGGCCTGCTGAACGTACCTGGTATAATAGTATCAGGCTCTTTGACTTCTACAAATACTTTATCCACTACGGTTAGCAATACCCATTCCACAGAGCTGGTCCCATCTTTAAAGACGACCTCTTGCAATACCATCTCCTCTCTCGTACCCACGATACTGTCCTTGTGAGTGATCTTATCTCTGAAGATTGTGTCTGGAACTACGGGTGAGTGTAAGTCAATGAAACTGGGATAGGCCGCAGCGCCACTACCTGTTAGAGCCTCAATATATTCAGGACTTCCAAACAAGAGTGAAGCATCAACATCAATATCAGTATCACAGTCTACTTCTAAGTTACGTGGAAATAATATCTCAGTGTTACCAGCTCCAGGTCTGATATCCAGCTTTTCTTGACTATAGGCTTGGGTAGCGAGTATCACCTTGGAGCGCTCGCCATGCATCTCTATTACAGCTGTGTAAGTGACGACTTTGATGACTCCATTGGGATCACACATTTTACCAGATTCTGATTCTGTGGCGATGATGTCTCCTATGATCGTGGCAGCACACCCGTTGTTAATGAGGTCAGTAGCCTCCTTAAGCGTGATGAAAGCCTCCGGCTCTCCAGCTCCACACCAGCCTGCACAGGCTGGATCAACTTCACAACTAGGTACGCTTATTTTATATTTGTAATTGCCTTTAGCCATCGCTACATCGGAAGTAAATGTGACCATGTAAGAACCATTAGGCAGTGTGCTAATATCTATCATATCACTATCCCCTTCTGAAGTCAGTGTACCTGATGATATGACTGCAGCTCCACTAGTCAGTTCCCAACTTACAGTTCCTAAGGACCATATGGGCTTACTAAGTGTCCCAGAATTATATTTAAGATTAGTAAAACTTTCGATCAATAACATTTCTTGGCATGCATCCGTCTTATCCACAGTCAGCTTCACAGGCGCATCACCAGAGTTGCTGATGGTGCCGTCTTGCATATGCATATCCCCCGCTACGTAGTCGCAGACCGTGCTAAGATTTGGAAGGATATTGGATTCAAAGATAATCTCTCCCCAGCAACTGTTTTGGCTACATTTGCTGATAACCTTATAGGTCAGAGTCTGTCCTATCTGAGCTGCGGTCAGCGTATCGCCTATAAGAGTGCCATTTTCATCAGTGGCTTCAATAGTGTAATTCGAGTCATCACCATAGGCTCCCTCTAAAAGCATATCTGGAGTCAATGCTACAAAGCATTCTAATCCAACACTAATCTGTAAGCCCACGTTACAAACTAACGCTGGACATCTTACAGGTATGATAGTCGTGGTAGGATCATCAGGTCCACCTGTCTCTCCAGGATCATTAGGATTAGATGAATCTGAATTATCAATAATATCTGGTCCAGAAGGTGGTGTGCCAGAAACCACAGCTTGATTGACTAAGCTACCACTGACAATATCGCTTTGAGTTAGAATGTAAGTAGCCGTGGCTATTCCACACTCTCCAGGTGCTAATGTACTTGGTGTAGTAGGCCCAGGAATAGGCAGTGTTCCTGTGCCCGTGAATAATGCTGCACTCTCAGTGACGGTGACATTAGTAAGCGTGACATCGCCACAGTTACATGATTCATAAGTATAAGTGACAATATCTCCAGGGTCTCCAATGCCGTTGGCACCTAAATTGATGGCCGAGCTCTTAGTTATAGAGATACAGGGGTTTGAGACATCCACTTCAGTTGGATCACTATCCATGATAGCAGGGGTATCATTATTGGGAGTGGCTACGACATTCGCTACGTTGGTGAAGTCCGCCGTAACATTATCAATAGTACACGTATAGCTAAAGACATCGCCGATGGCTAAAAAGCTAACGACCGTATCACAGGATGGTGAGAGAGGATCAGATACTACCACATTGGTTAAATCTACATCTCCCGTGTTAGACACTGTAATTTCGAAGGTGGCAGTACCACCGTTTTCTATCTGTTGACTATCTGAACCGTCCGCAGCTGTTTTGACGATCTCTACAGCAGCTATTAACTCGACGACTACTTCAGTTGGATCACTATCCATGATAGCAGGGGTATCATTATTGGGAGTGGCTACGACATTCGCTACGTTGGTGAAGTCCGCCGTAACATTATCAATAGTACACGTATAGCTAAAGACATCGCCGATGGCTAAAAAGCTAACGACCGTATCACAGGATGGTGAGAGAGGATCAGATACTACCACGTTGGTTAAATCTACATCTCCCGTGTTGGAGACTGTAATTTCAAAGGTAGCAGTACCACCGTTTTCTACCTCTTGATTATCAGTGCCATCCGCAGCTGTCTTGACGATCTCTACAGCAGGTATTAATTGCACGACCACTTCAGTTGGATCACTATTCATGATAGCAGGGGTATCGTTATTTGGAGTCGCTACGACATTTGCTACGTTGGTGAAGTCCGCCGTAACATTATCAATAGTACACGTATAACTAAAGTCTTCCCCGATGGCTAAGAAGCTCACAACCGTATCACAGGATGGTGAGAGTGGATCAGATACCGCTACGTTGATTAAATCTACATTTCCCGCGTTGGAGACCGTAATTTCAAAGGTAGCAGTACCACCGCTTAGTACCTGTTGGCTATCTGAACCATCCGCAGCTGTCTTTGCGATAGTAATAGCTCCATTCGTAAAGATCTCCACTTCGGTTGGGTCCATGTCAGTGACAACTGGCCCACCGCCATCTGGCTCACCGCTGGCTGATGCCACATTTGTGAAATCGGATGTGACATTATCAATTGTGCAAGTATACATTCGATCTTCACCTGCGCCTAATGTCCCTATAGTGGTATTACAGTCTGGTGATAGAGGATCAGAGACTACAACATTATTAAGTGTGACAGGCCCCGTATTAGTCACGGTAATCTCAAAGGTGGCAGTACCTCCTGCGACTATTTGCTGACTGTCTGAGCCGTCTATGGCAGTTTTGTCTATGGTTATCGCTGGGATGAGCACGACTACTTCTGAAGGGTCAGAATCTGTCGCATTCATACTTCCATCCTCAGGCGAACCAACGACATCTGCCGTATTTGTGAAGTCCGCAGTAACGTCTGCTGAGGAGCATGTATAGGTAAATGTCTGACCAGGAGTAAGCGTCCCTATCATATTATCACATGCTGGGGATGCAGGGTCTGAAACCTCTACATTATCAAGCGTGATATTACCCGTGTTAGTCACTGTAATGGAGAATCCTGCTGGAGTACCGATTGATACAGACTGGGTATCCGTCCCGTCTGGTGCTGTCTTGACAATAGCTATTAAAGCATTGCATTGTTCTGGAGCTGTGGTTACAGTTGAGACTGGACTGATGCAATCAGCTGGTATACAGTCTTGAGTCTCAAAATTAGAGACGGTGTAGGATCCACCTGATCCTGCACCAGTATCATAGTAAGTGACTTTTATCTGAGTCACACAATCATCAAAGAGCACATCGAAAGCATGCTCGGGCAGCTGATTGATTTGAATCTGGCAAGCTGGCCCATCAGGGGTGAACATATTGCCAGACTGATTGACACAGGAACCGAGATTCGATGTCGTATAACTGACTGGAGTTGCTCCGTTAAATGCTTCTAATATCATCACATCAGTCTGATCGATATCCCAGATGGTGACGCCTAAGTCACACACTGGCTGAGAGAAATTGTAGAAATTCATCATGTTATTACTCGGACCATCAGAATTCTGCACACCAAATCGGATGCCTATATCTCCAGTGGTTTGTGAATTATTGATGGATTCTTCATCGACAAATGCCGAGCCAGCCGTGATGCTAGTGCCTAAGGTCATCGTAGCTCCACCCACCATCACAGGAGGATCAGCTGTCAAAAAAGCTACCACAGGGTCTGAGCTTCCTTCTAAATCAGAGAAGTCAGCTGAAGAAGTCACTGTACAGACATCAGCTCCAGTACCCATCTCTATGCATCTAGTCATGATGCTGATAGCTACATTATTATTATATACTGGCATGGCAGTAGACCAGTTGATACCATCCATTGAATATTCTAATATTGACCCTACTGGGCAGCCTGAGCTGACGACTATGCTACCACCTACTAAGGGATTACACGTTTTGTCCGTCACAGACAGTGCTGGCGCTGGTAAGTCACATATATCCACCACTACCTCACTTACATCACTATCGCTCGCAGGAGGACTCCCGTCAGTAGGATTACCAGTCGCTGACGCCGCATTGGTAAAATCTGCGCTGACATTGCTGATACTACAGCTGTAGGTCACACTTCCAAGCACGGGAAGTGTAGCTATTGTCATGTCACAGGCTGGCGAGAGTGGATCTGACACGACAACATCATTCAGAGCTATATCACCTGTATTAGACACAGTAATATTAAACTGAGCGGTACCTCCCTCTGGAACAATCTGCGTATCTGAGCCATCAATCGCCGTTTTTTCGATTTCAATTCCTGGTGATGACTCGACTATGACTTGGGATTGGTCCATATCTTCTAATTGCACTCCTCCTCCATCTGGATCAGCGGTGACATTGACCTCATTAGTATAAGATCCATCGAAATCAGGATCCGTGCACGTATAAACTTCCATGGTTCCTGGTAGTAGCTGTGCAAAGACCATATCACAATCTGGTGCTAAGGGATCACTTATGATCACATTATTAAGCACTGTGTTACCTGTATTCATGACGACAATCTCGAATATAGCAGTACCGCCAATAGGGACTGTCTGCACATCCATGCCATCCAGAGCTGATTTCATAATACTAATGCCTGGGGCTAAGACGATCACAGAAGTCTGATCACTGTCCATCACCTGTGGGCTACCGTCTTCTGGGTCTCCAGTCACGAAAGCCATATTTATGAATCCCATGGTGACATTCTCTAAGGAGCATGTATATGTCTGGGACTCCATTGGAGCGAGTGTCGCAATTACTAAAGCACACATCGGCGCCTCAGGATCTGTGACTGTCACATTATTAAGCGTAACATTTCCCGTATTAGTAACTGTTATGCTAAATTCCGCTGTGCCATTAACCAATATAGTTTGCATATCAGCAGGGTCCATATCTCCAGGACTTTTTACGATTTCGATAGCAGCCATACAAGTTACAGGGGATGCAGTCACCGTAGTTACTGGACTCACACAGTCCTCTCTGCATGCTTCTCCTTGAATATTAGAAATAGTGTATGATCCACCGTTACCCAGCATAGTGCCATTGTCATAGTATGTTATATCAATGGCGTCTATGCAGTCATCAGCAGTGATCATCACGGCGTGCCGTACTGCTAAATTGGTATTAGGTGCTTGTACTTGACATGCTGCACTTGCGATAGTGGTAAAGGTATTGCCTGACTGAGTGACGCAGGTCATCGGGTCTAAGGGTGTGACTGAATAAGTTACAGCGTTTCCGCCATTAGACAAGTTCAGTACCATTTCATCAGTTTGATCTATGTCCCAAATTATAAATGAGACATTGCACACACTTTCGGATAGATTGTATCCATTCATCATATTATTTGCTGGTCCTATCGCCGCACCTACTCCAAATTTAATCCCAACTGCACCAGTTGTCTGAGATGCATTAATTTCTTCTTCATCGGCTATTGCTGTTCCATTATATATAGGTGCATCTAAAGTCAAGATTGCAGAACCTACCATGATGGCCGGAGTAGCATTGTTCACGGCAACCACCGCATCAGTACTACCATTGAGAGGCATGAAGTCAGCCTCAACCATCATGCACATCCCCTCGTCGAAGCAGCGAGCTGTGAATGACGTCGGATATGCAGGTTGAACTAAGCTCCAGGTAAGCCCATTGTCCACTGAATATTCTAATATTCCAGTAGTACAATTTTCAGCTACATAGCTGCCATCCATGACGGGACTACAAGTATTATCAATGACTGTGATGGTGGGGGAATCAATAACAGGGCATTGAGCTATGCTGAGATGAACTGCACAGGCAGATACAAATAGCACCAAGAGGCTATGGGATAAAGTCTTCATCATGTTGTCTCAGGTTTGATAGGACGCTAGTATAAAAAAATACTTATGGGGTTTGACACTAGCAGTAATAACTCAATGTCGCCTTTTAGACGCTCAGAATTATAGATGGTCAACGGTATTTTACGTATAGTGAATTATATAAATATATATATAACTGATTAGTAGTTTATTAGAGAAGAACTCGATATGTTAAATATGCTTGAAACAGCTACGATATGAGAATATAGTTCATATATACCTTATCTCTATATTTCTATCTACACAGCTAAAATTAATGGAAATAAAAGAATAGTATGCTCAATTCATCTATATATATCCTATTGATAATTAATGTTATACGTAATCAGTAATTTATAATTTATCAGATAATTTAAGTGATATGTGTAGTTTATTTGTAGATGGCAAGGTCCTTCATGTAGACGGTCTGTAAGAAATCTATACTAATCTCAAGATAGCGCTTTGGCCCATTGAAAGTTAGAATGCAGACAGAAGCTTATTTTAGCATTATAAATGAGTGTCTCGCCTACTAATAAAAGATGGATTCTGCACAGGATACTGTGGCTGTTCGCATTCTCGTATTCGAATTATTGTAGCCTTATGGCTCAGTCAGATAAAATCTCAGCTGAAGATTATATTGACCAATACATCAACAAATTAGATGAAACCAACAATTTTGACTTTAATCAATTGTATGATCGAATCACAGGCCTATTAGCTCAACCATTAAATATAAATGAAGCCAGTAGAGATGACTTGCAAGGCCTCTATATACTTGACGACATCAAGATCAATTCGATCTTAGCTTACAGAGCTATGCACGGTGCATTTATCAGTGAGTATGAGCTGCAAGCAGTCCCTAAATTAGATCCTCAAGATGTCAAATCGCTGACTCCGCTCATCACTGTCGCAGAGAATAATAGCTTGCAAGGTGAGTCCATTCAAGATTTAATACGATCCGGTAGACATGAAATATTCTTACGATGGTCGGCAGTGGCTGAGCAGCAAAAAGGATATACTCTAAATAATGCAGGAGAAAAACGATTCTTGGGAGATAGAAATAGACTATATGGTCGATACAAATACTCTAAGGAAGATAAGATCAGTTTTGGCCTGACTGTGGATAAAGATGCTGGCGAAGAATTCTTCACTGGCAGTAATCGCCATGGCTTTGATTTTTATTCATTTCATTTTTACCTAAGGGACTACAGTCAGCGGCTGAAGCAAATAGCTCTTGGCGATTTCAGCATCAGTTTTGGTCAGGGCCTGATCATGCATAATCAGTTTGGCCTGTTCAAAAGTGCCTACGTTACAGATGTTAAGAAGGGTACCCGAGTTATCAAGCCTTATACCTCTGTCAATGAATATAACTTTTTTAGAGGCGCGGCAGTTACGCTCAGACTCGCTGAACGCATTGAGCTCAGCACATTTGCTTCAAGTAGACGTATAGACACTAATCTACTGAACGACGATGTTCCCAATAGACCCCTGGTATTCAGCTCTATTCGTCAGGATGGGAATCATCGGACTCTCTCAGAAATAGAAGATGAGCGAACCACGCGGAGGACCACAGCAGGATCACGACTTACATATGCACATCGAAGATTTCGCGCATCAGCTAACGTGCTTTATGATGCTTTCAGCCGTGAATTCAAACCACGCGATCGACCGTATAATGAGTTTAGGTTCAGAGGAAAAAGTCTGACCAATGCCAGCATAGACTTTGGATACAGCATTAAGAATATTAACGCTTTTGGGGAGCTAGCCGTCAGTGATAACGGAGCGCCCGCAGCATTATTGGGCGCACTGCTCAGCCTCAGTCGCAAGACCGATCTATCCATTCTCTATCGAAACTATGCAAAGGATTATCAGAATCTATGGGCTGATGGATTTGCTGAGACGTCTAATACCACTAATGAAAGAGGCCTGTACGTGGGCTTGCTTCATCGCATCAATCAGCAATGGCAACTGGCAGCTTATGCAGATCATTGGCATCATCCCTTCAAAAGATTTAGAGTGGACGAGCCAAGTCGAGGCCGCGAATACCTGCTTAAACTGAGCTACGAAAAGAGAGATAAAATCCAGACTTATATCCAATATCGTTATGAAAAGAAACAAAGAAATAAGTTAAGCTCCGACACACAGATAGAACCGCTAATTACAATTATCCTCCACCGGCTGAGGCTAAATAATAACTGGCAGATGACTCGTCAACTTTCACTCAGTCAGCGCATCGAATTATCATTCTTCGATGAGAAAACCAAATCCTCAGGCATTCTGCTCTATCAAGATATTAAGTGGAAAAGTATGGAATCGCCTTTTGCATTTTCTATGAGAGCCAGTTATTTTAATGTCAGTGATTTTGATGCGCGTATTTATGCCTATGAGAATGACTTAATTAATAATTTCTTTATACCATTTTTTAATAATCAAGGATTCAGAAGCTATTTAAATCTGAGGTATAATTGGAATTACCACGTCACTACTGAATTAAGAATTGCGAGAACCCATTATTTAGATATCGACGTTATTAGCAGTGGCAATAATAGGATAGATGGAAATCATCGGACAGATATTAAGTTGCAAGCAAGATTAAGGTTTTAAATATCCTACTCATCTTATTCTCATTGAAAGGTGTGGTGATTGATTAGTCATCTCATTCTCAATAAAGTCATTATTGCATATGCTGCTTTGATAAGATATCTGAAACTGATGCACCCTGGTAATTAACTCTCAAAGAAAAACGGGGACATTGTAAAAATTCGTTGTCATGATCTCTACCTAAAATCTTGATAATCGAAACCTGTCACTACTGCTTTTCACAGTCCTTCGTAGTAGGCTACCAATATATATCACCTATGGCGTAACTATGCGTACTTCTGAAACTTCCTATATACAACAACATGACGAATTAAAACCCACGCTTAGTAATCTTCGTATAGTAAATATTTCTTTCTTATTAATTGAAAATCTTTCAGCCCACTCTGCCAGCTCTGTCTTATCTCTGCCGCGGATAGGCCTTGTTCGATTTGCTGCTTCAGTAAAGGAGTGCCAGCTAACTTGTCAAAGAAATTATTGTCCAAAAAGAAATCCTCTCCATGACTATTGAGCTCCTGATAAAACTTTATCAGCCAGTCTAATCGTAATTGATTCTGAGACTTAATCCACCTAAGATCAAGCTGAGTCAGGTCCTCACCATAACACATCTTACCTTGGTGTTTAGGGTATTTTGACCCTGGACCAGAAAGTGGTTTAAATGCAAATTCAGACACGATCGATGGGTGACCAACTACTTGAAATTGCTGATTTGTACCCCGACCAATACTGACGTGAGTCCCTTCAAAAAAGCAGAGTGAAGGATATAATAATATTGATCTTAGATTGGGTAGATTAGGTGAGGGCTTCACCGGGAGATCATATAGCGTATTGTGATCATAAAAGCTACAGGGTATCACAGTCAAATCAGCTTGTCCATCACCCTCTAGCCACATCTCACCATTCACCATCAGAGCATACTCTCCGATCGTCATGCCATAGACCACTGGCACCTGATGCATCCCAATAAACGAGCTAAGCTCTGGCAGGAGAATGGGCCCATCTATATAATGTCCATTAGGATTAGGTCTGTCTAAGACCATCACGGGTACCTGACTGGTAGCTGCCGCCTCCATCACATAAGTCATCGTGGAGATATAGGTATAGAATCTGACACCGACGTCCTGTATATCAAAAATGATGATGTCTAATCCTGACATGTGGGCCACTGTCGGCTTCCTATTGTCACCATAGAGCGAAATGACTTCTATGCCTTTATATAGATTATCTTGAACCTTCTCCCCTGCATCAGCCTCTCCTTTAAATCCGTGTTCGGGGGCAAATATTTTAGTCACGTTCACATCTAATGCCAGCAGCGTATCTATTAAGTGGGTGGTGCCTACCCTACTCGTATGATTGATCACTAATCCCACCCGCTTACCATCCAGATCAGGCACGTATAGCGGTAGTCTTTCTGCCGCTGGTATCACATCATGCTCTATCTGAGCTGCAGCCTTTTCAGCGGTATATTGACTCGTATTAAAATTATTTTCTATATTTCCGCGACATGACATCAGAGAAGAGCAGGTCACTAAGATCATCAACAAACCTATCATTCTGCTATGGCAAAACGTAAGTATGCCATTGTAGATATCGAAACGACTGGAGGGCTTTACAGGCGCGATAAGATTACAGAAATTGCGATTGTACTTCATGATGGATCTAAGGTATTAAATCAGTTTAGCACTTTAGTTAATCCTGAAAGATCTATACCTCCAGAGATCACTCGTATAACGGGTATTACGAATGCCATGGTGCGAGACGCACCCAAATTTTATGAAGTAGCCAAGGATATAGTAGAGCTATTAGAGGGCTCCATATTTGTGGCACACAATGTCCGGTTCGATTATACCTTTATCAAAAATGAATTTAAGGCGTTGGGTTATACCTTTACGAAGCGTCAACTATGCACTGTGAAGCTCTCCAGAAAAGCGTTTCCCAGACTGACCTCCTACAGTCTTGGTAACTTGATCAAGCACTTCGGTATTAAAGTCAATGCCAGACATCGAGCTTTAGATGACACCTTAGCTACTGTTGAGCTATTTGAAAAAATTGTCAATCAATTCGATGAAAAGGATGAGCTCAAAGTGTTTATTAATCAAGGCATCAAGGAAGCTCAGCTACCTAAGGGCATCAGCATAGACCAGCTGCATGATCTCCCCGAAGAGTCTGGTGTCTATTATTTTATCAATGCGCACGGACGAGTCGTCTACATCGGTAAGGCGAAAGATATAAAGGCAAGGGTCTTTCAGCACTTTAATAAAATCACAGTCAAGGCGGCAAAACTGTATCAGCAAGTCAGCGAAATCAGTTATGAGCTCACTGGTAATGAGCTCATCGCCTTGCTGCACGAAGCCAGTGAGATAAAGCAGCGTCAGCCAGAGATCAATAAAGCCATGCGACGTAAAGACTTCCCCTATTTCTTAAATCAGTCCGTAGATGACGATGGCTATCTGACCTTAGAAGTACTCAGAACCAGCGATAAAAATCTATTTCATGCCAATCAACTTCATGAATATGATAAACTAGGCTACGGTCGAAATCACCTAATCACTCTGATGCAGGACTACTACATCTGCCAAGAGAAGGTGTCTTGTCGCGGACTCACACATTTGGTCTGTCATTGCGGCGGTACCTGCGAAAAGCCTAATATCAATAGTCATAATGAATGCATTCAGCAACTGACTTCAGATCTTAAATCGTTGTTTGACTATGACTTCATCATCGTGGACGAGGGGCGCAGCTCTGGCGAAAAGTCTGTCGTGCTCATCGAAGAAGGTCGGTATCATGGCTATGGGTACATCAGTGAAGAAGATGTACAGTATGGCATAGAGGAGATCAAAGAAGCCATCCGAGAGACCACCTTCTACCCGATCATGAATAAGATCATCTGGAATTATCTTCAGCACCATAAGCCGAGGATTATTAGAATTTGAGTGTTGGTAGGAATATACGGCTAAGAAGCCACGAAAATAACACAGACTTAGTGGTCCTAAAAACTGAGAAAAGAGTTACCATGTGATCAAATCCTACGTTCAAAATCAAAGACAGCCACGTATTGAGATGTGATTTCATGTTGCAGAAATGCTAAATGCAGACGTAAGGGACCTAATAGAGTCAAACAAATAATTAATAAATGAGCGAAGAACAGAAAAAACAACTCGAACGACAACTTTGGAATATAGCCAATACCCTTAGAGGTAAAATGAATGCAGATGAATTCCGAGATTACATCTTAGGATTTATTTTCTATAAGTATCTGTCTGAAAAGATAAATATCTATGCCAATAATATTCTAAAACCTGACGGCATTCTATTCACAAGTATAAATGAAGAGTCCAAAGAGGGTGAAGAATATATCGAAGCCATCAGAGAAGAAGCCTTGGAAAAATTGGGCTATTTCCTTAAACCATCTGAATTGTTCAGTGAAGTGGCTAAAAGAGGTAATTATGATAGTGAAGGAAGTCCCTTAGTCAAGGAAGAAGAATCAAGTTATGGTTCAGCATCAAACTTCATCTTAGAGGACCTTCAGAAAATACTCAACAATGTACAGAACAGTACGATGGGTACTGAGAGTGAAGAAGACTTTGATAACCTTTTCGAGGATATGGATCTTAACTCTACCAAACTCGGAAAATCACCTGAAGCTCGAAATGAAATCATAGCCAAAGTCCTAGCTCACCTAAACAAGATAGACTTCAAATTAGAAAATACAGAGTTAGATGTATTAGGTGATGCTTATGAGTATCTTATAGGTAAATTTGCCAGTGGTGCTGGTAAAAAAGCAGGTGAATTCTATACGCCACAAGAAGTGAGTATTGTATTAGCCAAGCTTGTCACAACTGGAAAAAAGAAACTGAAATCTGTGTACGATCCCACTTGTGGTAGTGGTTCTCTACTCCTACGTGTAGCTAAAGAAGTAGATGAAGTGAATAACTTCTACGGGCAAGAACTCAATCGTACCACCTACAACTTGGCAAGGATGAATATGATCCTGCACGATGTTCACTATCGCAAATTTGACATCAAGCAAGAAGATACATTAGAAAATCCCCAACACCTAGATCATCGCTTCGAGGCTATTGTAGCCAATCCACCTTTTTCGGCCAATTGGTCAGCTAACCAACTCTTTATGAGTGACGATCGATTTAGTCAATATGGGAAATTAGCACCGAAAAGTAAAGCGGATTTTGCCTTTGTACAGCACATGGTTCATCACTTAGCGGAGAATGGGCAGATGGCAGTAGTCCTTCCACATGGCGCATTGTTCCGTGGAAGTGCCGAGGCTCTCATCCGTAAATACCTGATCGAAGAAAAGAACTTCCTCGATACCGTGATCGGTCTCCCAGCCAATATCTTTTATGGAACAAGTATTCCTACCTGTATTCTCGTCTTCAAGAAATGTCGAGAACATCCAAAAGATATTCTGTTCATCGATGCCAGTGCGCACTTTGATAAAGTGAAGACCCAAAATATGTTACGTGCCGATGACATAGATAAGATTATTAGCACCTATCGTAATCGTATTGCCGAAGATAAATACAGCTATGTCGCAAGCTTAGAGGAAGTCGCCGAAAACGATTACAACCTCAATATCCCACGTTATGTAGATACCTTCGAGGAAGAAGAACCCATTGATATCGATGCCGTAGCTGGTGACATCAAAAACCTAGATCAAGAACTCCAAGAAACCGATGCATTGATCGCATCCTTCTGCCAAGAATTGGGCATAAAAACACCCTTTTAGTATGAAAAACTTGACTATTACTTTTATGATGTGGGCGTGCCCCTGCGGGTCGGGCTATCCGGCACTCTCTCCGCTGCGCTCCGTTCAAGCAACACCTTCTATCCCTCACGCAAAAAAAATCCAACTATGAAAACTGATGTTCAACAATTAATACCAGCGTTGCGATTTCCTGAGTTTGAAGGAGAATGGGTTAAACAAAAATTAGGAGAAATATGTAATAAAGTTGGTAGTGGAAGTACGCCAAGAGGTGGAGTAGAGGTATATACTAAAACTGGAATTCCATTCATAAGAAGCCAGAATGTGATAAATAATCAACTAATCCTCGATCAAGTTCATATACCACAAATTATTCACCTTAAGATGAGTGGCAGTAAAGTGTTATCCAATGATATCCTTTTAAATATAACAGGTGGTTCAATTGGCAGAAGTTGTGTTGTTCCAGATTCATTTTTAGAGGGTAATGTAAATCAGCATGTTTCAATTATAAGACTTAAAGAATATAATTCTGATTTTCTCCAATCTTTTCTATCGTCATTTAGAGGTCAGAAACTTGTTTTTCAAAGTATGACAGGTAGTGGTAGAGAAGGGCTAAATTTTCAAAGCATTCGTGAGTTTAAGATCTCTTTCCCATCCCTCCCCGAACAACAAAAAATCGCCTCCTTCCTCACCACCATAGACAGCCGCATCCAAGCCTTGGAAAAAAAGAAAAGCAGCTTAGAGCAATACAATAAAGGTGTGATGCAAAAAATCTTTACCCAGGAGATAAGATTTAAAGATGAAGATGGGAAGGATTTTCCGGAATGGGAGGAGAAGAAGTTGGGGGAGGTTTATTCATTCTTATCAACAAATTCTTTTTCAAGAGACAAATTGAATTATGATAAAGGTAAAACAAGAAATATCCATTATGGAGATATTCATACTAAGTTTTCAAGCGCCTTTAAAATAAAAAATGAGAAAGTCCCATATATAAATGATGACGTTGACATATCACAAATTAAAGATGAAAGTTTCTGCCAAGAAGGTGATATAGTAATAGCTGATGCCTCTGAAGATTATGCAGATATTGGAAAAACAATTGAGTTGGTAAAACTACACGGGGAAAAACTATTGGCTGGGCTTCATACTTTTCTTGCCAGACCAATATCAACTAATACTAAGGTTGGCTTCTCGTGCCATTTGTTTAAGTCATGGAAAGTTAGAAAGCAGATTATGATAATAGCCCAAGGGACTAAAGTTCTAGGTATTTCAAAGGGTAGAATGTCTAAAATTTCTATTGAGATTCCTTCTATTCAAGAACAAACCCACATCGCCAATTTCCTCACAGCCATCGATAAAAAGATAGCATTGGTCAATGAACAGATAGAAAAGACCAAGGCATACAAGAAAGGATTGTTACAAAAAATGTTTGTGTAGGATGGATAGGAAATTACATAATAGAAAATCCATACGATTACAAGGATACGATTATACACAGGCAGGATTGTATTTTGTAACCATCTGCACACAAAATCGTGAACATTTATTTGGCAAAATATACGATGGGCAATTGATATTAAATGAACCTGGTAAAATGATTGAAATCGAATGGTTAAAATTGACAGACCGTTTTAAAAATATACGATTACACGAATACATTGTCATGCCGAACCATTTCCACGCCATATTGGAAATCGTAGGGGCGACCCTTGTGGTCGACCCGGATGATAAAATTCCCCCAACCGGAAACGGGCAACCACAAGGGATTGCCCCAACCGGAAATGGGCAACCACAAGGGATTGCCCCAACCGGAAATGGGCAACCACAAGGGATTGCCCCAACCGGAAACGGGCAACCACAAGGGATTGCCCCAACCGGAAATGGGCAACCACAAGGGATTGCCCCAAACGGAAATGGGCAACCACAAGGGATTGCCCCAACCGGAAACGGGCAACCACAAAGGATTGCCCCAACAGAAATGGTAGGGGCGACCCTTGTGGTCGACCCCGATGATCAAATTCCCCCAACCATCCAAAATGGTAAATCATTGGGCGAAATGGTTGGTTCATTTAAATCGATTACAACGGTGGCATATATTCATGGGGTAAAAACCAATAATTGGAAATGTTTTGATGGCAAATTATGGCAACGGAATTATTGGGAACACATCATTCGAAATGAAATAGCACACCAACGTATTGCACAATATATAATTGACAATCCAATCAAATGGGAAAAGGACAAATTGAATAATCGTGATGATAATAGGGTAATGGAACCATCTGCAGATTACGGAAATGAAAATTGGAATAATATATTATGAGCACCCAACCAGAACAAATATTAGAAAATCAATTAGTAGAACGATTATCCACCCTCGGATATAGCAAAGTCCGTATACCCGATGAATCTGCCATTTTGGCGAACCTGAAAGGACAATTAGAGAAACACAATAATGTACAATTCTCGGATAAAGAATTTGATCGTGTATTAAATATATTGAACAAAGGTTCCATTTTTGAAAAGGCGAAAACACTACGAGAAAAACAACATTTAACCAGAGACAATGGCGACAATCTTTATTTCGAATTTCTCAATACAGAACATTGGTGCCAAAACCAATATCAAGTCACCCATCAAGTCACGATAGAAGGCAGGTATAAAAACAGGTATGATGTTACCTTACTGGTAAACGGTTTGCCATTGGTGCAAATAGAATTGAAAAGAAGAGGCCTCGAAATGAAAGAAGCCTTTAATCAGATCTGTAGATACAAGCGCCATTCTTTTGGAAGTAATTCCGCTTTGTTTCAATATGTTCAGATTTTCGTCATCAGTAATGGTGTCAATACCAAGTACTATTCAAACAATAGATTACAAGCCTTAAACTACAAGCAAACTTTCTACTGGACGGATAAAGAGAATAAACGACAGACGAATATCCTTAATGGATTCACTTCGGAGTTTTTGGAGCCTTGCCATATCTCCAAGATGATCTGTAAGTACATCGTGCTGAATGAGACACATAAGATCTTAATGGTACTTCGACCTTATCAATACTATGCTGTAGAAAGTATGATTGAGAAAGTGAAAAATAGTACGCACAACGGATATATATGGCACACAACAGGCTCAGGTAAAACCTTGACTTCCTTCAAGGCCAGTCAGATCATCATGCAAATGCCACAGGTGAAGAAAGTGGTATTTGTGGTCGATAGAAAAGACTTGGATTATCAGACAACCAAGGAGTTTAATAGCTTTTCTAAGGGAAGTATAGATGGTACTGATAACACTAAGGCTCTGGTAAAGCAGTTTGGTGATGATACCAAAATCATTGTGACAACGATTCAAAAACTAAATACAGCAATCAGCAAAAAGCGCTACCTCAGTAAAATGGAACAGCTCATTGATGAACGTATTGTTTTCATTTTTGATGAGTGCCACAGAAGCCAATTTGGGGAAACCCACAATCGAATAAAAGCCTTTTTTAATAATCATCAGATGTTCGGTTTTACGGGCACGCCTATTTTTAAGGACAATGCGATCAAGAATGAATTAGGTAAACGAACGACTAAAGAATTATTTGGTGATTGTCTACATAAGTATGTCATCACAGATGCCATCAAGGATGAAAATGTCCTTAAGTTTTCGGTAGAATATGTGGGTAAATATAAAAAGAAAAAGAGTGCTACAGAAATAGATATAGAAGTAGAAGACATCGACAAGCGAGAGCTGATGGAGTCAGAAAGACGCTTGGAAAAGATTGCCGATTACATCATAGCTAATCATGATCGCAAAACGCATCGAAAGGAATTTACCGGAATGTTTTGTGTCGCCAGTACCGATATGTTGGTCAAGTATTACGATATACTATACCGCAAGAAACAAGAAGGTCAGCACAATCTCAAGATAGCCACTATCTTTAGCTATGTCGCAAATGAGGAAGATGCGGATGCTCAGGGCTATATTCCTGAGGAAGTCTCTGTGGTAGAGGAAAGTCCCGCTTTGTACGGTATGAATGCCCACAAAAGAGATAAACTGGAAAGTTACATCGGACAATACAATGAGATGTTTGGTTCCAACTTTTCCACTAGGGATAGTCAGTCATTTTACAACTATTACAATGATATTTCTAAGAATGTCAAAAATCGGAAGATTGATATCCTATTGGTCGTCAATATGTTTTTGACCGGATTTGATAGTCCGATGTTGAATACCCTATATGTAGATAAAAACCTGAAATATCACGGACTGATTCAAGCCTATTCCAGAACGAACAGAATAGTCAACGAGCAAAAATCGCAAGGTAATATTGTCGTTTTCAGAAATCTCAAAGAGGCAACTGATACAGCTATAACACTATTTAGCAACAAAGAAGCAATTGAGGTTATCATCATGAAACCTTACGAAGACTATGTAAGGAAATTCAATGAAGCATTTATAAATCTTCTCAAGATAACTCCAACAGTAAACAGTGTCAATGAACTGGTAAGTGAGGAAGACGAGTTCGAATTTATCAAAGCATTCAGAACATTGATGCGACTAAAGAACACCATGACGACCTTTTCAAATTTCATGTGGGAAGACTTGGCAATGAATGAACAACTCTTCAATGATTTTAGAAGTAAATATCTTGATCTCTGGCAAAAGGTAAAACATGATACTGCAAAAGAAAAAGTATCTATACTCGATGATGTAGATTTTGAATTAGAACTCATTCACAGAGATGAAATAAATGTCACTTACATACTTAAACTGCTCGCCAATCTTAAAGAAGCGAACAAAAAAAATCAAGAAGCTAAACGAAAAGAAATCATTGATTTACTCTCTGGCGAAGCAAACCTTAGAAGTAAAAGAGAATTAATAGAAAAATTTATTGAAGAGAATCTACCAAAAATAGAGGATGCTGATGATATCCCAGATGAATTCGAAAAATTCTGGTCAGCAGAACAACAAAAGGCATTTGAAAGATTTGTCGAGGAAGAAAATCTATCTTCGGAAAGAACCCAAAAGTTAGTCGAAGGTTACCTGTTTGCCGAAAGAGAACCACTAAGAGATGAATTGCTAAACTTGATTGAAGGAGAAAAACCGTCAGTTCTTAAACGAAAATCAATTGGTGATAGAATTCTGAAAAAGCTTATGAACTTTGTAAAAACATTTATAGATGGAATGGACATATAGCCAACGCATTTGCAGCACACTGCCGTCCTCGTTCCTGCGGGCGACAGAGAGCTACAAGCCATCCCGTAAAAAGGTTACTGATAAAATGAAAATAATTGCAACATAAAAAAGGAACGCCTGTAGGTAACACCAGATATCCTATCATATCTCTTCGTACCTCAGAGAGACGATCGATACTATCATCCGTCAGACTGTGAAAATACCCATTTCACTTTTACATTTTCCGAGGCAGAAATCGTATCTTAAGAGTATCAACAATTTCTAACAAACATGCCACTACAATCAAAAGTTGATCGTAATCAAATGCAGTTTATTTCTCTGGAAGAATTAGTAGCACAAGATAATGTTGTAAGAGTCATCGATCTGTTTTGTAAATGTATCAACTACGAAGATCATGGATTTATAGTAAAAGGAAAATCTCATGAAGGTAAGCCAGCCTATGAAACTGCTACCCTTACAGCTATCTATATATATGGATACCTTAACAAGATTCGTTCCTGCCGGAATTTAGAAAAAGCTTGTGTAGTGAATACGGAGCTCTGGTGGCTTACCGGAATGCAAAAGCCAGGCTATAAAACGATAGCTAATTTCAGAAAAGACAACCCTGTTGCTTTCAAAAATCTTTTTAATACGTTCAGGAAATTTTGCTTACAACTAGACTTATATGGTAAGACCACGATAGCTATAGACGGATCAAAGTTTCGTGCACAAAATGCCAAAAAGAATAATTATAATCTGAGGAAAATTAATCATCACCTAGATTACATCGCTAAACAGAAAGAAGACTACCTAGCAACATTAGACAGTAATGATCTTCAAGATGACAAAATCGAAAACCTGGAGAAAAGAAGACTTAAATACGAGAACCTGAAAGCAAAGCTAGATCAATCAGGAGAAAAACAAATTTCTACTTCTGATCCAGATGCTAGAGCATTGCCTTTGCACATGAGCATAGTTGAAGTAGCTTACAATCTACAGTCGGCGGTAGATGACAAGCATAATTTGATAGTAGACTATGACATAACGAATACAACTGACTTCAGTGCTCTGGCGCCGATGAGTAAAAAAGCACAAGCAGCACTTGAATTAACAGAAGATGTAACTTTAACTGCACTTGCAGACAAGGGCTATTACTCTGGTAAGCAAATTGCCGAATGTCATAATAGCAATATAGAAACTCTGGTATCACCAAAGAGCAAAGGATCTAAATCTAAAGACCAAAGAGTATCAAAAGACAAGTTTAAATATGACAAGAAATCAGACACCTATTGCTGTCCCAAAGGCAATGCATTAGTAAGACAAGGCAAAGTATATAACCGCAAAGACGGAATTCCATTCATGCGTTATGTTGCCTCTTATAAAGAATGTAAGGATTGCCCTTGGTTAGATATATGTGTATCTAAAGGTTGTAAAGATTTAAAAAGAGGGAGGATGTTGAATAGAACTATCTATGAAGATCACATGGACAAAAACGATGCACAAGTAGCTGCGAGAAAGAATGAGTATAAAAGAAGACAAGCTATAGTTGAGCATCCATTTGGAACTATAAAAAGGCAGTGGGGCTATACGCATACCATGCTAAAAGGACTAGAAAAAGTAAAAGGAGAATTTGCAATTATCTTGTTATGCTATAACCTGAGAAGAGTTATATCTATACTAGGAATAGAAGAGCTGAAAAAGGCTCTAAATAGCCTAATAATTTGTATTCTAACAATCTGCGGTTACAGGAGTCGTCATGTTGTGATTTCAAAAATGACATTGTCACAGCTATCACACAGCAAGACTTGATTTCCCTCAAAAAGGAAATGCGTATTTTCACAAACTGCCGTTGTCTGTAATCCCAGAAAAAGCCTGCAATTAAGTTGCTCTTAAGTGAAACTTATTCTATATTTACATAAGTGAAGAAATTTAGAACAGTTCAATTCTATAAAGAATATTTTGAGAAATTCTATTCTGGGTTAACACCTAAAGTAAAAGATAAATTTGTTTGGACTTTTGAATTAATTCAAGAAGTAGAAAGAGTTCCAGATAAGTACTTGAGGCATGTAGAGGATGGGATTTATGAAGTCAGAGTTAAACTCGGTTCAAATATTTACAGGGCATTTGGTTTTTTTGACGGTAATAAACTCGTAATTGTATTAAATGGATTTGTCAAGAAAACTCAAAAGACACCTAGGACAGAAATTAAACGGGCAATTAAAATTAGAAACGAATATGAAAGCGAAAAGTAATAATACCAAATCACTGAGTGAATTCAAAGACAAACATTATGGCAAACGAGGTACTGTAAAACGAGAAAATCTTGAATCAGGATATGAAACATTTAAGGTAGGATATTTATTAAAAGAAGCACGAACAAAGTCTGGATTGACTCAACAAGAATTAGCTGAAAAAGTAGGTACAACAAAATCATACATATCAAAAATTGAAAACAATATTAAGGAGGCTCGAATTTCAACTCTTCAAAAAATTGTAGAATTAGGTTTTGGAGGAAAAATTGAATTAAAAATCAATCTTGGTTAAAAGGAGGACTACAGACAACATTATATAAGACATCATATCTGCTTCCTTTGTCGCAGAGAC
>ENA-ORXM01002025-ORXM01002025.1-marine-metagenome-genome-assembly--contig:-NODE-2025-length-25420-cov-3.139644_pt1 | contig 25420 bp, 7 predicted proteins | sample MGYA00237867_ERZ511480 | MGnify/ENA primary metagenome ERZ511480 (study PRJEB26309, sample SAMN06266103) | marine metagenome | isolation source: Algal blade | place: United Kingdom:Sidmouth, United... | reverse complement strand
TCGCCGCCGACTTCGTTGAAAGTAATAAGTACATCGCCGCAATTATCAGTTGCAGTGATGTCTGTACCAATTACCGCTGCTTCAGGCACTGGCAAAGTCGTTACGGTAATGTCCGCAGGGACACCAAATAAGGTAGGACTTGTGGTATCTTGAACGGTAATAATTTGGGTATCAGTCGTTTGATTGCCGCAGTTATCGGTTGCTGTCCAAGTTCGGGTTAAGGTATAAGTATCGTCACAAACGCCGTCGGTTCGGACTTGGTTATAATCGACATTTACATTTTTATCACAATTGTCAGAAGCTGTAACAACGACAGGGTCTGGCACAGCGTCGCACTCTACTGTTTCATCAGCAGGGACATTGTCCAAAGTTGGGTCAGTGGTGTCTTGAACCGTGACGATTTGCGTCGAAACGGTTGTATTTCCACAGTTATCCGTTGCCGTCCATTCCCGAGTAATTGTGTAATTATCGTCTGAACAAGTATTATTACTGGTTTGAGTTGAGGTTTCATCTAAAGCCACGTTCACATTCGGGTCACACAAGTCAGTTGCCGTGACCGTTGGTGCAGGTTGCACAACATCACATTCTACCGTTTCATCTGCTGGAATGTTGTCGAAAGTTGGCGCAGAATTGTCTTGCACATCGACCAATTGTGTGTGCGTAATGGCATTTCCACAATTGTCAGTTGCCGTCCACGTTCGCGTGATGGTATAGTTGTCATCTTGGCAATTTCCAGTATTGGAGGCTTGGTCGTCTGTTTCGGTGAAAACGACATCTACATCATCATCACAATTGTCATCAGCTGTTAAAGTAACTGCTGCTGGAATGTCGTTACAATCTACCGTTGCATTTGGAGGAACCGTTTCATTCCAAGTAGGAACGGTTGTATCTTCTACCGTAATTACTTGGGTATGAGTGTTTTGATTGTTGCAATTATCGGTTGCTGTCCATGTTCGAGTAATCGTATAATTGTCAAAATCACAAGTATTTGGATTTGTTTGAGTTGAAACTTCATTGAAGGCTATATCCACATTTCCATCACAATTATCATCCGCTGTTAATGTTACCGCCGCTGGAATATCGTCGCATTCTACTGTCTCATCAGCAGGAACGGTTTCATTCCAAGTTGGAGGAGTCGTATCTTCTACTGTGATGGTTTGCGTATGTGTAATTACATTTCCACAATTATCGGTTGCTGTCCATTTGCGATTAATCGTATAGTTGTGGCAGTCTTCTGCCGTTGGTTCTGTGCAGCAATTTTTAATACTAATTCCATCAAGTGCTAAACCATTTGTTGGTGTTGAAGTTCCATTATTGTCTTGACTAAAGAAGAAGTAATATTCAGAAACTGTAGTAGGAATTTCCCAAGTAAAACAAAAGTTCTGCCAGTTTAAGTTATTCCAAGAAGCACTCTGCGCTAAATTTTCGTCAAAGATAGTTTGAGTTGGTCCAAAACCTGAGACCTCAATACTCACTATGGATTCGGTCTGCGTTCCTGTATCTGACCATGAAGCTGCCGAAAAGCAAACTTGAACACAATCACCTGCTACGGCACTTTGCATTCGTTGTCGTGAACAGTAACTATTGCCTGCCAACCAAATGAAATAATCGCCTTCAGGATTATTAACTTCATCATTCTCATCAAAAATCCAGTAACTATCAGGACATGGAGCAGGAAGTGCTAAGCAAGAATAGTCCATATACCAGTTAGGAATAATCGTTGAATTTCGAGGTAATGGTTCTGCTTTGACATTTTCAAAAGTCGTACTAAAAGTAGCACTCCCAGTATCTTCAAAACCAAGATTTTGCTCTAAATCTGGATTTTCGCAGTCCTCATAACTATAGCTAACGACTAAATCAACCGTAACATCGCCATCACAATTGTCTGTTGCTGTTAAGGTAACTGGGGCTGTAATCTCATCACATTCTACTGTTTCATCCGCAGGAACAGATTCATTCCAAGTTGGCGGTGTATTGTCTTCAACGGTGATGATTTGTGTTTGAGTTGTTTGATTATTACAGTTATCTGTTGCCGTCCAAGTACGTGTAATGGTGTAGTTATCATCTGAACAGTTACCATTGTTCGTCTCGGTAGAGACTTCATTTAAAGTAACCGTTACGTCATCTCCATTAGTAGGAATGTAGGTATAAATCAAGTGCATTTCAGAGTCAGAAAATGCTCGATGTTCTTGTGCAAGTGAACCTGGATTTTCCTGAGTAGCTGTCCATGCTGCGCTTCCTGTTTCTGTAAAAGCATAAGTACCAGTGCCTATAAAAGCAGACAAGTTGCCCGTTACTTCACCAGAATGAACCGATACTAGCTCTTTTCTTATATTTCTACCAGAAGTACCATTAAAATCTGTGGCACCGTCATATTGAGAAAATATAAAATTGAAATTGTCATTTTGGTTAATAGAGAAAGTATTGATTCCAGGCATATTGATTTCATGATTTAAGGTCAGACTTAAATCAATAACGTCACCAATACTGCTATGATAACTTTCTATTCGAGGTTGGTAATATACTTTTTGAATCACATAGTATTCAACTTTTACCAATGTACCCAAATTTGGATTGTGTCGAGGTAATGTTAAGTTTTGTACATTCGGTGTTGCATTAAATGGAGGATAAGTTGGTGATAATCGAGTATTAAAGGTTCGTCTTTCACCTGCACAAGTATCATCACCAGTTGGATTAGCAGCGTCTGGTATGTCGTCACATTCTACGGTCACGTTTGCAGGAACACCTGTAATTGTTGGGTCTTCGTTGTCTTCCACAGTAATTGTCTGAGTGTGCGTTGCTTGTTTGCCACAATTGTCAGTCGCTATCCAAGTCCGCGTAATCGTATATTCATTATCGCAACCGCCCGGTGTTGTCGTCTCGTTAAACGAAATATAAACTTCTGGGTCACAATCATCCGAGGCAATTGGTTCAGCAGGTGCTGGAATATCATCACAGTCAACTGTCACGTCATTCGGTGTATTGGCTAGCGTCGGAGAAGAATTGTCTTGAACGGTAACAACTTGCTGAGTTGACACTACATTTCCATTCAAATCAGTTATTGTCCAAGTACGCGTCAACACATAATCATTTTCGCAATTTTTATCATAATCTTCCGTATAAACAATGTCCAAATCATCGTCACACTCACTCGTCACCCCAATGTCTGGAATAGTAGGAATAGCTGTACAAGATACTGTTACATCTGACGGTGGATTGCTAATTTCTGGCTCATCACAAACTTTAAAACCAGCATCATAACTGTGGTTAATATCACCCGCATCGCCGGTCGTTACGGCAATGTATGGAATATCTTGCAATGCTGTTGGCAAAGAGGTGCTACCCAAAATAACGTCTGAATCATTTTCATCATTATTAGGTGCTTGACCTGTATTTGACAAGGTAATTTCTAAGCTATCAAACAAGGTTTCTAAATTGGTATCAAACTGTCCATTCGTACCAAAACCAATATAGTAATCAGTGTTTTCTTCAAGAAAGACTTGTACGCCATTGACTAGAGTATCCCTGAAATAATATTCACCATTTTGGTCTGTAATCACAGTAATTAATTCGTCTCCATTGTCATCAAAAAGCGTCACATTCACACCTGCTAAAGGCGTTTCATCCGCATCTTGAATACCATCTGCGTCTGCATCAATCCATACATAGTTTCCGATTTCAATGGGCAATGGGTCACAAATGATTTCCATATCTCCAAGTCCTGCCGCTTTTCCAAAACCGCCTGCGCTGGTATTTGCAATCAAACGGTAGCTTCTCACTACTTCACCCGTTGAGTTGTCTAACCATTGAATTCCTTGGTCATAAACACCCAAAACATCGTAAGCAGATTGTACAATCAAATTACCGCCTGGCAATTGCGCCAAACCACCTAAACCAGTTTCTGGAAACGCACCATCTTCAATGTAATATTCTCCGCCACCGATGCCATCAGGATTTGTTCCAGCCCCCGCAGTCGTCACGCCACCACAAGACCCATTATTTTCTATTGTCCAAGTTCCAAATCCATCATTGCAAGCTCGCAAAATGTCTCCTTCTGAAATGTGACTATATAAATTAGAATCATTGGTATCTGTATTACCCGCATCGCTTCCTTTTTGGTCGCCCAAACGGTCACGAATACCCAATATCATGTCGTCACCATCAAATTCAATATCAGCAACCATTAATGACCGTCCATAAGTATTGAGAAAAGTTGTTTTCCAATAAGACTGATATTTATACCCTAATGAAAACTCTAAAACAGGTTTGCTGCTAAAGGTATTTGTCGATGGGTCAAAAGAATAAACATAACCTCTTACATCGTTTTGATTTTGTGTTGTTTCACCATTACAAGTCATACCGACATAGATGAGTCCGTCTTTTTTACCTAAAGCAAATGGCCATAAATCCGTTGAAGAATTGGCAGTACAACTTGCTGGTGTTGGTACGTCAAATGATGAGGTCGAACCTGCATTTGGCGTCGTCGGCGTTGTGCCATTTCCAATATCAAATTTGTATAGTTTTTTATCAAAAAGGTTGACAGCATATAATGTTTCATCATCGTCACCTACTTCAATATCACCCCAAGACATTTTAGATACTTTGTCCCAAGAATTGGAATCATGAAACCATGCGTTAAAAGCACTTGTTTGTGGGTGAGGGTCTGCCCCTGCTGAGTTTGTTGTTCCTAAAATATTATCTAATTCCAAAAAGGTCGAAACGGCATTCGTTTCCATATCCAACGCATAAATCGCATCTGGTCCACCTGGTCCAAATCCACTGTGACGCTTCATAAATGCAGAGGCGAACACTGTTTTTGAACTTTCCTGATACGCCAATCCATATACTGTACCCATCTGACTTGCTTTCGCTAAATGCGGTGCTGGCGGATTTTCTGCATCTGGCAAACTTGTTCCTCCTGCATAGTAAGGTAAACTCACTAAAACATCACCTGGATGGTTCAATTGATACCCAAAAATATAACATGGAACAACTAAGCCATCCACACAATTTAACGCTGGATAAATCAGTCCTAAGTTCACACCACATTCAGGTGCAGTTACAAATTGTACTGCCGAATTGCCGATACTTTCTACATATTCTGGTGGAAAATTGGTGAATTCTATCCGTACTTCTGCGCCATTGGCAATAGTTAATTCCCAGTTACCATTGCCGTCCGTCGTCGTTGGGCCGTATGTTGTGCCATCTGGTGCATAACCAATTACGGTTACGCCAGAAACGCCGGTAGTTTCCTCTGCATCCCATTGACCATTAACATTGGTGTCTTCATATACCGTTCCACCAACAATATTTGTAACATTACAAGCATTGTTCAAATCACGAACTGCTATGAATTGAGTACGAACAGTTGTATTTCCACAACCATCTGTACTTGTCCATTCTCGTGTGATGGTATAATTATTCGCGGAACAATTGTAACCTGCTGATTGGTTGTCATCTTCAGAAAATGTAACTGATGGATTACCCGAACAATCATCTGTAGCCGTCACCGTCGGTGCAGCAGGAACAGCGTCATTACAATCAATCGTTACGTCTGATGGTACGCCTATTAATGTAGGTGCGCCTGCATCGTTGAAATTCACACTAACCGTTGCTGTCGTACAACAAATATCGCCGCCGCTACACAATTCATAGACAAATTGGTCAGCACCACAGTATCCATCAATTGGGTTGAAAGTGAAATCTCCATCGTTATTTATCGTTACCAAACCATTGGTTGGTGAAGTAGTAATCGTAATTGTTTGGTTGTTGTAATTGGAGTCATTGGTTAATACATTTCCAGTAATTTCCAAATTTGGACAAGACTCAAAGGACTCGTCATTTGCTACAGGGTCAGAATACGCTTCAAATGTTTTGGTAACACTATCCGTACAGCCTTGACGAGTAACGGTCAAGGTTACATCCTTGTCACCAACCGAAGAATAAGTAACCGTGTGTGGCCCAATTCCATTAGCAGTCGAAGGCGAAGCACCCGCACCAAAAGTCCAAGCATAAGTTGCACCAGCTAAGGTTGAAATTGCTGTAAAATCAGCACTTTCACCCACACAAATCGCTGGCGGCAAGTTGAAATCTGCCTCAATTTCACATTCCACATCTTCGCAGTCAATCAAGCCATTTCCATCATTATCTAAGCCATCTTCACAAATCTCTTCTGGTGTATTTGACCCTGGAAAAACACCAAAATCCCAAGTTACATCGTTTTCAATATCGGTTAAATTGGTGATTTCGGTGATACCGACATTACTGCCGTTATAAATAATTTCTGTACCATCCGAATCTATAAAATCATCATTTCCAGCATCTACCAAAGTCGCTTGATAACCATCTGGCAGATAATAAACTGCGTAATAATCGCCTGCATCTAAATTTGAAAATAAGTAGTATCCACCATCCGTTGTCAAGGTAAAACTCTCCATTGCATCCACCAATGGGTTGGCAATACCGTCTCCATTATCTCGATATAATTCTACTCGCACCCCATCAATTCCCACTTCGTTATTATCTTGAATACCGTCTTGGTCTGCATCATTCCAAACAAAATTTCCATAAACTGCCGTCACCAATGGTTGCAAATTGATACCTACCTTAATCGGTTCAGAAGGTAACAAATAAGAATTGTCATCATTTCGACGAGCTATGTACCCAAATGAATTCCAAGCAATGGTATCTGGCATTGCACCAATGTTATCTAAAGTATAGATTGGCGCACGCATTGGCCATTCTAACATAATTTCTTCAGCAGGATTTAAAATGATAGAGCCAAAATCGAATTTCAAAGATTGCACCGTTGTAATGTCTGTTGGTGGAACAACACTCCAGTTTGGAGCAGTACAACCCGCAGGGCCACTTGGCTCGATGCCTTCTACACTTCGACAAGGATTTCCTTCGGTACTGTAATAAACAGTAACACCTGGAGGAGCCATTACTTGCCCAACCAGGTTTGGTCGCCATCGCGAATCTCGACTTGATAAATCAATCACTCCCATATCGCCGACGAATGGAAGGATGTCAATAACGACAATTTCATCCATCGGTACTGTTCCGACATTTCTGACAAATAATTGATAATCAGCTTGACCACCAGGAGACGTTTGTCCAAAATCAGGGAATTTAGTCCATTCGGTATCCAATTGTCCTCTAACAAGTTTTTCAGATTCCAAAGCGGCATCACTTGTAACATCAATAGATGCATCATTACTACAAAAACCATCTGTTGTGCTTCCATCTTCATCTAAATCGTAAATATCAGTATCATTACAACCTGGCGCTTCATTGAGAATATAATATTTGTTGGTAATGGAATTTTCACCCGCTACTGCATTGTTACCAATGATTACATCAAATTCAACATACATTTGTCTATTTGGTGGCAAACTAAAAGCGGAAGCTCCTGTCCACGACCATTTTAATAAAGTACGACCTGTACCGTTAAAGTTTGGTGTTTCTGTAAATATTGGATTTGGGCCACCAGCATTGTTAAAAGTCATAGTCCAAGAGCCAGGCACATACGTTAATTCTTCTGGTAATAAATCCGCGATAACAGGGTTAACCATGTTGTCTGAAGCCGTGGAGGAGTTTCTTGCTCTTATTGAATAGGTTACGGTTTCTCCAATTGTATATGGTCCATCTCCTGATTCTACTTCTTTTAAAGGCGAAGGTTTAAATCCACTTAACAACGGAATAATTTCCAAATCTACGCAATTATCAGCATAGACAATATCGACAGCTCCATTTGATGACTGTGGTACAAAACAGTTAGTGACAACACCTGGAGTAGCATCGTCAAAGACCTGAAAGTCAATCCCCATATTATAGTATGTTCCTCCACCTGGAGGCAAAGCATCAGGCCCTTTTCTCCAACGCACTCGTGTAATGTATTCATTAGAAGCTAAGCCAAAAGTATTAACATCTTCAGTTTCTCCATCTGCTCCAGCCCATCCCTCAAATGGGGAATTAGGTGTTCCCGTCCAAGTCGCATTTAGGTTTGTTTGATATTCTATATAATTATTTAAATTACCTGTTTCAGATGGTGAATCTGTATAAAATGCACCAATCCAAATTTTGGTTACTTCCAAACCAGGTGGAATAATATCTTCTAAATAAAAATCTTCTAAAGCTACCGTACTACTGTTGTGCCAATACATTGAGTAATTACCATAGGCACCAGTAAATAGACTTGAATTAGAGACTGATTTATTAATCTCATTCTCTCGACGTGGCACACCTATATTATGAGTATGTGACAACGGAATGGCTTGTGGTGTTTCTCCAATAGGTGTGTAAGTCATCGTTGCCGTGTTAGTTACCGTTTGATTTATTGTAAAAACCGAAGACGGATAAATGACACTAACTTTTGGATAACGACACTGACCAACCACCAATCCTGCAAAATTCCAAGTAACCGTGTGAGTTATTGAATTGTATATGCCACCTTCTGTATTATCAACATATACTGAACCTGTTGGCAAATTATCAACAATCGTAATATTATTAGTATTCAAAGTCCCTATTTCATCTGGCAAACAAACTTCGATACCATAAGAAGTGATTTCATCTAAACTAGAACCTGCCGCTAAATATTTTTCTGCAAATTGTTTATCAATTGCAGTAGCTGTAACTGTTACAGGGTTACTTGTTACTGTACCAACATTAGTGGCATTCATAGTTGCCGTATTGGTAGCAGATGTATTATTTGGTGTTTCTCCATTTGGAAATCTAACGATGACACTTACTTCTCCCGTCGAACCCGCAACTAAGGGGCTTTGAAATGTAAACGTTACCGTATTTGTACTTGAGTTATAGGATTCGTTGGTTGTGTGAATAGACCCTGTCAACCCCACATATTCCACTTCTGGTGGCAATGGGTCAGTGATGACCGTTCCCAAACAGTTTCCAGTTGTACCTGCACATCGGTATTGTAGGCGATAGGTGAAAGTTTGACCAGTTTCTACTGTTGAAAAGTTACTTAATTTAGTTAATTCTAAAGAAGGAGGAAGAAAAAGTGGAGATTCTAAGTTTAAATCACAGGTTTCATTAAGTTCAGCAATTTTTGACACGACAGAGTTCTTAGCAATGAGCACCTGTTTTTTATAAAAATTAGATTCCTTAGAATTGGACGTACCTGTGGCTATCCCGTTATCTGGCCCATTCCAGAAAAAGGCAGTCAATGTTATAAAAATTAATCCAAGTCCTAATACGAATCTTAACTTTGCGCTTCTGTTGTAAAAATTGCTCATAAAAAAAATTTTAACTCTGAAAAAAAAATTCAGACTTTTGGTATCATTCACAGTTTTTGGCCTTGGGTTGGAATATTCTTAACCACCGATTAAAATCAGCGATTCTGAATATTTCTAAAAAAAAATCATTGGAAAATTTCATCCATTCGGGAGGAAAGGGACAAGACTTCTTACATTAGTTATCAACTATTTCTAATTTAAAAAACATTAATAATCAGTTTTTTAAATCAAAAATTGACAAATAATAAAGTACAGGGTTTTAGCTTTTTACTGCTATTTTTCAAAAAATTTGATGAGTGAATGAAGGGGGAAAAAGACCTTATAGTTCTTGTTTGGGAGGATAGAAAACAATATAAATTGGAGGGTTTTTCTATAACTATATAGAAATGCAACAATCATTCCATTCCGTAATTGTTTGAGTTTTAAATGTTATTTTTCAATTTGAATCAAGGAGGCTTCTTGAGTAGTTGTTTAGCGTTGAGAAGTATCATAGCTTACTGCCCCCAGCCCCTAAAGGGGAGCTAATCCAAGGTTAGTAACTGAGGTTTCATCATTAACTTGAGACGGCTCCCCTTTAGGGACTGGGGGCAAAAACACATTTACTCACAACATGTACACACGCCAGAATAAATACAAGAAGCTATATTTACACTGATATTTTCGCGACAATTTGGATTGTCCGCATCTATAACATCAAAAGAAATTCCGCTCGCATCTACTGGGTACGGGCCAAAAGTAGCAGACGTTCCATAAGCCCCACTTTGCCCGTCAGCCATCCACGTGCTGCCGTTTCCATTTATCAATACCGTAAAGGTAAAGGTATCATCGGAGAGGTTATTATCCGTTCCATTATTATTATAAATAGGCTGGTCAATTTGCACACCAAAGTTAATCGAACACGGCAAAAATGCTCCCACACAAGAACATTCGTCCGCTTGAATCTGGTCATTAATGCTATTTGGATTTCCATCGTCACAAGCCGTGCCAGGAGGCGCTGGAATATTCGGGTCGTCATCATCACAATCTTCGCTTTCACAAACGCCGTCGCCATCATCATCCGCAGGATTTGGACAATCGGAACAAGCGGGGTCAGTTGATGATAATACGGTTATTTGAATTTGGTCGGTATCTGTGCATCCTTTGTTATCAGTAGCAGTTACATTATAAGTTGTAGTCGTCGCTGGGAAAACCGTTTTGGCTGCACCATTGCCTAAACCATTGTCCCAAGTGTATAAATACGGGGACGTTCCACTCGTTGCTTGAGCAATAATTTGAGCAGATGCTCCCTCACAAACACTATTTGGGGCCGTAATGTCAACCGATGGACCGCCAGCATTTCCTATGGTCACATCGGGCAGATTGACGGGACACTCGCCATCCCCCCAACGAATCCAAGGGTCATACGTACCTGCACTCAAATTCCCAACCGCAAATGTTCCGTTGTTATCTTGGACAGTATAAGGATAGGTGTTGCCACCGTCAATGCTGAAATTTAGCTGCGTTTGATTCGGGTGGTCATCAAAAGTGAAGACGATGAAGCCGTTACCTTGATTGCAAAATTCATCAGAAAATGAAACCGTCGCAGCGGGCAAACTTTCAGCCGTAACGCCAATAGTACCAACAGCTGTACAGCCTACTGCATTCGTCACAGTAACCATGTAAGTCGTCGTTAAGTTTTGCGTTGGGTCAGACGGCGGTGTAATGGTTTTCGTTTGACCTGAACCGAGTCCGTTACTCCAATCATAATCGTAATTATTTTCATTTCCAACTGCCGTAATTGTGGTTGATTCGCCTGCACAGACAGTTGTATTTCCGCTAAAAGTCAACGAAGGGGTCGTACAATCTGGGTCATCGCAATCCGTCAATCCATCAAAGTCATTGTCAATGCCATCATCGCAAACTTCGCTAAAAGCTACGCCAAAATTAGCTTCACAAACGAAAGCTTCAGGGTCACCAAAGATGATTGCTTGCGTGGTTGGTGTCGTAAATTCTGCACCTGCAGAAATGGTTTGAACTGAACTCGTATCTATTTCTACAATATAATTAGCTGGAAAAAACGCATAGTTGATAACTAATTTAGGTGCTTTATTAGGGTCATCTTCAAAAGAAAAAGCTTCTCGTCGGTCAGTTCCTTGAATTAAAAAAGAAAGAGATTGTCCACTATTCCAACCCGCTCGGTCAATGACTAATTGCACAATGCTACTCAGGTTAGGTGTTTGGTAGGTTTGATTATTTGTCCAATTTGGAACACCATTCCAATCAACCAAAGAATTATAGACCGTTCGGTTGGATAAATTTTGAGAAGTACTTTGATACGCCGACGCATTGTCATTTGCTTCAATGTAAATGTCCATATTACATCCACCAGATTCACTTGAATTCGCCGTAAATTCAATATACGCGTTGGTAATTACCGCCCCCGAAGGAATGTTAATATTAGGGTATCTCAATCCCACAATCGTATTGTCAAAGCCCCCCTCATACCCAAATCCTAAGTCTAAATCTGCATTATTTGTCGTTGTTCCACCACCTAAGAGAACACTATTGTTTTGCTCGGCATCATCATCCATTGCCGCAATTCGTTTTTCTAATTTGGTTCCAGAAACAGAAAATTCATAAGTCCCTGCAGCCGTAGTTGCTACAGAATTAAATTGCGTATCATCACTATCTAAAACTCCGTTACCATTGACATCGTTGTACACATTTAAGGTCACTGGACTTATTCCATTTTCAGCATCATTGACACTATTTTTATTATTATCATTAAAAACAATACCTCGAATAATGTTGTCTTCCGTTTCACAATCACAATCAATAAAACCATCTAAATCGTCATCTATTAGGTTGTCACAAATTTCAGAAACAGGATTAACCTTGATGGTAACTTTGGGTTCGTATTTAATCCCATCTTTTGTTACAGTCGCATAATTTGTAATCAAACTGTCTGACGGAATAGCGGTAATTCGCACACTAAAACTAACGACCGCTTCGGCCCGAGGGTCTAAAGAAATCCCCAATGTCACGCCGCCTTCATCCAAAGGGAAATCAGAACTTCCTGCGTCTGTAATGGTCATTTGATTGATTCCATCATTAATTGAGGTTGAATTTTGGATATAATTTAAATTATTTGGAAAAATATCTTCTACTAAATAATTTCCAGTAACGGGTACAAGTCCAGGGTTTTGAATACCAATCGAATATTGAATGGTATCGCCAAGACTAAATTCTCCATCATTGTCCACATCGCCCGTTAAAGCGACTGTTTTATAAGCAAAAAATGGATTCAAACCTGGCACACCTGTACCGACATCCAAACCAGGAGAAGCAGCAGAGGCGATTCCATTCTCTTGTCCCCAAACTACCGAAAGTAATGCTTCTTTTCCATCACAGATATACAAGACCATATTGGTTTGATTTCCATCTGGGTCATATACTTTTGCATTTCCTAAATCTGCCAATGAGATAGAAGTATCATAATTTCGACCAAAAGAATCGGTCAATAGACCTTGTCCGTCACCATCATAATCAATGCAAACTGTAATGTCTCCAGAGCCTTCATCTACACTACCTGGCGGATAAAAAGCCGTTACCCAAATGGGGCTACCGTTTTCACTTTGCGGTTGTGTAGGGTCTTGACCAGGTGCCCAACCCACAACTACCTGCTGCGTCAATCGCGATTGAGGAACCAGTGCTGCCCCCCAATCCGCAAGGCTATTTTCATCATCAACGGTATCAGTGGCATCATTTAAAACTACAGCATAAAATGGTCGGCCATCACTACTATATAAATGGTGTCCCGTATTATTCGCAGCATTAAATCGACCTGTTGAATTGGCTGGAATGACAATATCCGACAACGAACCACCTGCAATATCCACTTTCACTGTCAAAGGCGTATTATTTGGATTGTAAACAACATAAACTTGCGTCGCGTCAGACATTGGACTGTAATAATTGTCTTCCCATTGTTCTTCAGGAGGTAGCGTAAACCATCGCGATTCAAAATTATCGCAAATGTCTCCCGTGATAACATCGACTTGCACTTTTTCCGTCGCATTGATGCGCGCGCCAGCAAATACACCACTGTTTGCTTGATAGCTTTGACCTTTATTTAAAATAACGGTCGTTTCATAGGAACCATTAGCATCTGCGTCAATTTCTACGGTATTGTTATCAGACGCCGACATAACTACAAAGCCGGTATATTCAAAGTAATCATAAGCAACATCTGTATTTTCACCGAAAGGAATTTCATAATAAGTACCCCAAGATTCCGTCGAAAATACCTCTAAAGCACCAGCCAATAATGTTTTTGTACCTTCTGCCCATGCCGCCCGCGTTACGGAAAGCGGAAAAGAAGTGGATAATGCATCTCCTCCATCAAAATCCAAGACACTCTGTAAAGTTGTAGGTTCAATCGGATTATTCAAAATCAAAATCGTACCCGCATCAATCAAATCTGTCGGATGATTGGGAGGAAAACCATTGGATAAATTACCATCTCCCCAAATTTCTGTCGTGCTTTGCGTTGGATTAGAGGCTTCTGCTTCAAAACCATCTTCCCAATGGTCATAGAATAAAATAGTTCCATCCAAAAAAGCAGAAATAGAAATGTAGGAGAAAATAGGCGCTTGAACCCCTCCTGTAGTAGTTGTAATTCCACAAGCAGCATCGCCTGGATAAATCGTTTCCAAAGCTGTAAATACTTGGTCTTCTGGAAATGGAATTAAAAACTCCGAAACAATGGGCGTAAAACAAGCCGTACATTCCCCACAATCTGGGTCTTCGTCGTCAATCAAACCATCATCATCGTCATCCATTCCGTTACCACAAATTTCAAAAGCAATTAATTGACAAGTTTCGGTATCGTAAGTAACCGCATCAAAATCAAAATCATCATTAGACGTGGTTTGTTCTCTTAATCGAATAAATTTGGTATCTATATTGGTAAAAACATTAGACGTTACAAAGGAAACTCTACTTGTCGTATTTGGGACGGTTGGGTTGGTTGTCCAATTCGTTCCATCCATTGATTCTTCAATAACGATGTCGGCAGTTGCGGTGTTCGTATAAGAACTTTTACGTCGCCAAGTCAAAGTATATTCCGTATTTGCACCCAAAACACTCGTCAATTCTATGACCAAACGGTCACCTCCATCATACACTTGAGCAAACGCTCCGTCGGCATTTCCTGTTGCATTTCCTACATTGGTAACTCCTGAACTCCCCGTTGTATTGATACCATTTCCATTAACAGAAATCAGCTCATAATTTGTTCCACAATCACAATCTGGGTCAGTTTGGTCGGTAAAACCATCACCGTCTTCATCCAAACCATTGCCACATATTCCAGTTGACGTTCCTAAAAAATACTGCAATGTCCAACTCAAAAATGTACCGCCATCTTCTGCAAAATTATCATCAACCGTCAAAATCCAATCACCGTGTACTTCTTCTCCATTGAAGTCATTGAGATTCCCCGCTGCCTGATACACATTCGTCACATCAACGGGTGGACAGCCGATATTGGAATATGGCAATCCTGCATCATCAAAATTCAAATATAAATTATCATTAGATGAACAACCATTATTTCTCAGTTGTACAACTGTACCTGAAGGACTCGTCAATGTAATCGAAATATCACCAATATAATCGTGCAAAATATCTAAAGCCAAGACGTTGATGTCTGTCACGGTACCAAATTCTGCGACTGTGATAGTAGAAGTAATTGTTGAAGTAGCATCGTCTGGAATTCCAATTGGCGTATCAGTACTTACAGTATTATAGCCACCACAATCACCGTCCACATTGTCAATATCACCGTCGCCGTCATCGTCAATCCCGTTGGAACAGCAGGCTTCACGGAGATTTAATTCTAAATAAGGACGTCGAGCCGCCGTTCCTTCCATTGTAGTAAACGTTGGTCTTTTGGAATTATCTAACCGTCCCATCAATATCAATCCATTATTATTTGCAGGGTCATTTATCCATGCTTGCACGGTGCTGACATCTAAGGTAAGCGGACGATAACCTTGCACCTCAGTCGTCATTGTTCCTAAAACCGCAGGGTCGAAATCTCCTCCCTCCGTCGTCCAATCTACTCCATTCGAACGCTCCTCCCAGTTGGCTGCTCCCTCGTCGCCATCTTCATTTCCTTCGTTCCATTGGCTCGTTACCGCAAATGCGTCTATAATAACTCCTTCATCTTCATCATCTTCCAAATACATATAAAGCGTTGCACTCTCTACAACTACACAAGTATAAGCAGACAAATCAACTTTTATTAATCCTCTTCGGTCGTGGTCAGGTCCGTCGTGGTATTCCACTTCCATTAGGTTTCTACCTCCGTAGTTATTCTCTTCTTCATCTTGTCGAATGTAAGTATCCTCTATCGTCGTCACTACAATCGGTGGCGGTGGTAGAGACATCATGGAATTTTTCAAAGCAACTTGCTCCTTACTCAAAGCCGTCAAGCCCAAATCGGCAGTTAAACCCATTTGAGCTAAATCTTTGGCGATGACTAACTTGAAATCTGTCATTACTTTTGAGATTTCAAAAGTCGTGGAGATTTCGTTCCTTTTAAAAAAACTGGGGCCTGCTAACATAAAAACTACTGTTCCTAATAATAAAACAGCGGTTAAACCAATTTTTGTAAAAATCTTAGTTTGCATAAAAAATCAATAATTTTTCGTCAATATTAATTGACAATTTCACCTTTAAAGGACATCTTTTTTCTTTCAAAAAAAGTAAATTTCTTTCTTAAAAATCTTATCGTATGGGTAGTTCTCTCTGTTAATTCTCAGGCTATAAGTAGAAAAATTTGCACTCGTTTTATTTGTTATAGCCGCCTCACTGGGGACTATTTATTTTATATTTATTTTTCAGAATATTAGGAGAAGAGTGGAATTGCATTTCAAATTCTTAGCTAAAAAAAGCTATCTATCAGCTTTTTAAACATCGCAAAAAAAATAAATCTTAACAATTGCTCACATTTTTTATTTTGAAAAAAAACGATGGGAAGTAGTATTTTTTATTAAAATAACCTTGATGAAGGGGGGAATAGACAAAAAAAGGGTATTCAAATGAAATCTACAAGCAATAATTATACCAAAGGTACAATTTACAATTTGATTCATTCGAATACCCGAAAAGGATATATTTGTTCACTAATTTATTAATTGCAAAAATCGGGCCGAAATACTGTCACAGATGCAATAAAAATCCTTTTTTTTTAAATAAAAAAATATTAGGTTTACTAATCATCTCAACAAACTAAATATCAACTAATTAAACATAAATTATGTTGAACTTTTAAAAATAAAAATATGTTCTAATATTATAAAAAAGGCTATTATTCTAAGTCATAAAAACGATTATTGAGGTAAAAGTATATTTCAAACAACAATCTCTATTTTTGTGACATAGTAAAAAATTAGAATTTCACTACCGAATCTGGTAATTTTAAATTGTGGACATTTTGATACAACGACTTTTGTGGAGTTTGAGGTTGTGGAGGGAGAATTAGCATGGTGAGAAATTGAATCTTTAAGGGATTTGTTTGATTGTGAGACAAATTAGGGAGAATTTTAATATGGCTGATTTTGAGAAGCGAGAAAATTGTAAAATTTTCGAGCTTCATAAAACACAACCCTGCGCCGCCTGCGGTGGCGCGTAGGAGATATTAGACTATTGAATGAATTAAAAAACAGCAGAATGGACATTTAAGTCAGAAAACTTGAAGCGGTGGAAATGATGTAAAAAAGGGTTTCAAAGGAAATACACCCTTGAAACCCTTTAAAATATAAGCGATTTAGCTCAATATTAATATCGTCTTTTCTTGCGTGGTCGGTCTCTATCACGACTACCGCCGCCGCCACGATCATCTCGGTTTCTGCGTCCACGGAATCGAGTGCCACCACGTCGGTCTCCACCCCGTCCCCGTCCACGTCCGCCGCCGCCACTACGTCCACGTCCACCCCCGCCGCGACTGTCCATCACATCATTCAAATCGCGAGTAGAACCTAATTGTAACTTACTGTATTCGCGCATCAAAATCTTTCCAACCAACTCCTCTTTGGTCAAATTACCAAAAATGGTATTGACCTTCTCAATCATTTCTTCGCTGATTTTTCCTTTTGGTTTTTTATCCAAAATATTCTGACACCAAGTCGTAATTCGTACATCCGCAATCTCATCCGCTTGTGGAATGGATGCTTTAGAAAACGAAATACCCAATTGTTTTTCTAACCGATAAATTCTATACAACTCTCGACCATTGATAAATGCAATCGAAATGCCTTGCTTACCCGCCCGTGCAGTTCGTCCACTACGGTGCGTATAATAAGAGTTATCATCTGGCAAAGTAAAGTGAAAAACGTGGCTTAAATCTTCCACATCAATCCCCCGTGCTGCCACATCCGTCGCAATCAACAACTGTAAGTCATGATTTTTGAAACGCTTCATTACTCGGTCACGCTGCGGTTGTGACAAATCTCCATGCAGTGAATCTGCCTTATAATTTTGCCTTACTAAATTTTCGGCTAACATCTGCGTATCTCGCTTCGTTCGACAAAAAACAACCCCCCGCATTTCTGGAGTCATGTCCATAAAACGCGTCAAGGCTTCAAATTTATCGTTTTGTCGCACTACGGCGAATTTGTGTTCGATGTTTTTATTAACCTTGTTTTCCGTATTGACTTTAACTTCAACCGGATTTTCCATGTATTTTTTAACAATCCGCTTAATCTCACTCGGCATAGTTGCAGAGAATAACCAAGTTGATTTTTCTTCGGGTGTATAGCTCAAAATTTTGTCCAATTCTTCCTTGAAACCCATGTTGAGCATCTCGTCTGCCTCGTCCAATACCATCATTTTCAATTGGTCTAATTTGACAGCTTTTCGCTTAATCAAATCAATCAAACGACCAGGCGTAGCAATGATGACATGCTGCGTGCGCTGCAAGTCTTTCATCTGCAAATGAATCGGTGCGCCACCGTAGACGGCAAGGACATTCACCTTTTTCATGTACTTACTAAACGTGTGCAATTGCTCGGCAATTTGCCGTCCCAATTCCCGCGTTGGAGCCAAAACCAATGCTTGTGTATACTTTTCTGAAGGGTCAATTCGTTCGAGTAGAGGTAAGCCAAAAGCGGCTGTTTTTCCCGTACCCGTTTGCGCTAAACCAATTAAATCAATCTCGTTTTCGAGAAGCTTAGGAATCGACTGTTCCTGAATGGCGCTCGGTGTTTCAAAACCAATTTCGCCTAGCACTTTCAAAATATCATCTGAAAGGCCTAAATCTTTAAATGTTGCCAAAAATCTGTAGTTTTAAGATAAAAAAATAATTGCCCAACGTTTATGCGCAACATCCTCCAGTTTAAAACTACATTGATTATCAACAAGTTACGAAAATGATTACATATGTTATTCGAACAATTCCTATTTGCGGGCGCAAAGGTACGTCAAATATTGGGAAATGACGTGATATTTGGGGATTATTGAAATAATTGGTGTGTAAACTAAGCAGGACGGTTTACTCTTATTAATTGATTATCAAGCGATTTGTATTTATTGACTGCCTCATTTATTCTATTTGCTTGCCTTTCAAAATTTTCATCAACTTTACAAGCAACTATTCCACAATGTTTTGAATCAAGTCTATGTAGTCGGATGAAATCTTTTCTATTAAGCGTAACAACTGCACGATTTCGCTTGATAGCAAATGCCAAAACTTCTTCGTCAGGCACATTTTGATTGGCATTTCCTGCATCTAACGAAGTTAATACATCGTGTCCTAAATCTCGTAAAAAATTTACGACCTGAAGCGGGAGATTCTCATTAGAATAAAATTTTCCATCCTTTAATCTATTTCATTTTCTGCAATTTGCGCATCAATTTCTTGCCGATTGGCGCAATAATAAGCCCAAGCACTCAATAAATCTTCGCCCCGCAAAGTTGGATAAGCCTTTAGTATATCATTTTCTAAAACACCCATTTTTTTAAATTGCACCAATGTCCAAACAGGGATTCTGGTACGCACAACTCTCGCTACACCACCACAAACGTTGGGTGTTTTTTCAATTCCAAAGTTAACATCACTAATTTTTAAATCTCTAACGACCAACTCTAACAACTGCTCTTTTTCAGTAGCATTTAATTGAGTCAATAATTTTTCTGCTGCTTGTAGTACATTCATTTTTGATGATTTTAGTAAGCAAGTTAGTTATTTTTATTTAAATTATCAAAATCATCTAACGGTTTATCCATCGCATCTTCATCCCACATCTCGTATGCCGTCTTCTGCTTGAAAAAAAAAACTGCAAAAACTGGATTTTTAAAATACTGAGCAATCTTATTCGTAAATCCTTCCATATTTTCAAAAATAAAAGTCTCCTCCCCTACCACTATCGTCAATCTAATTTTTCCTAATCTTTTCAATTGCCGTGGCGTGGCAAACATCCGTGCAGTTTCATAAGATGTGCCGCGATTCATCAAAGTTTTCATCAATGACCGACCGTCTAAATGCAAAATATCGGCTTCTTTATATAAGTGTACAGATTTTACTTCCGAAAACCGACATAGTACCATTGAGTGAAATTCCACATTCCGAAAACGAATGACAAACGCCTCGCGCATCATTTCAAAATTGGCAACGATGGTATCCTGTACATTTCGGATTTTTTCCATCTGTGGCACACCTGTGATGTAGCGCAAACCTCCGAGACCGACACCGCCTATTTTGAAACGTTCCATCATTTTATATGCACCGCCGTGTCGCTTGATTTCGTGGCGGATTACGATGTCTTTAGCTACGATGTCTTTGAAGAATAGGTACATTTTGCAATTTTAAATTACTCAAGTAACTCGGATTTTCAATCCGAGCAGTCGTCTTTGGGATTTCTAATCCCAACCAAAAAACGCTCAGAAAGTTTATGTGCTGTTGGTTTCTGGTTGGAAACCAGAAAAGACCACTGTTCGGGTTGAAAACCCGAGTTACTTAAATCCTTTAGCCATTAATCACGTTTTTGAATCTCGGTCGTCTCGGCTCTACATCGCCCAATCGTTCCTTCTTCGCCGCTTCATAATCCGAGTAATTCCCTTCAAAAAACACCACTTGACTATCATCTTCAAATGCCAAAATATGCGTGGCCAAACGGTCAATAAACCAACGGTCGTGAGAAATAATTACCGCACAGCCCGCAAAATTATCAATCGCTTCTTCGAGTGCCCGCAAGGTATTGACATCAATATCGTTGGTCGGCTCATCTAGTAGAATCAAGTTACCGCCATCTTTGAGCGTCATGGCGAGATGAACACGGTTGCGCTCTCCACCCGATAATACGCCTACTTTTTTCTGTTGGTCGCTACCGCCAAAGTTGAATTTGGAAATGTAAGCTCTTGCATTAAATTCCATATTTCCGACGGTCAAAATATCGTTACCACCCGAAATAACTTCAAAAATCGTTTTCTCTGGCAACAAATCTTCGTGACTTTGGTCAACGTAGGAAGCCTTGACGGTTTCCCCAATTTTAATCGTTCCTTTATCTGGTTCGACTTTGCCCATCATGATTTTAAATAGCGTACTTTTACCCACACCGTTCGCACCAACGACTCCGACAATTCCGTTTTTAGGAATCGAAAAGGTTAGGTCTTCAAACAATAGTTTATTGCCATACGCCTTGCTCAATCCTTCTGCTTCGATGACTATATCACCCAATCGTTCGCCCGGCGGGATGAATAATTCCAATTTCTTTTCTTTCTCTTTGCCTTCTTCGTTCAACAATTTATCGTAGGCATTCAACCGTGCTTTTCCTTTCGCTCGTCGTCCTTTTGGAGACATTTTCACCCATTCCAACTCCCGTTCCAAGGTTCTGCGTCGCTTCGATTCGCCTTTTTCTTCTTGTTCCAAACGGTTGGCTTTTTGCTCCAACCAAGAAGAGTAATTCCCTTTCCACGGAATGCCTTCTCCTCTATCCAATTCCAAAATCCAGCCTGCTACATTGTCCAAGAAATAACGGTCGTGCGTTACGGCAATGACTGTTCCGGGAAAGCTTTTCAAATATTGCTCTAACCAATGTACACTCTCCGCATCCAAGTGATTCGTTGGCTCATCCAATAGCAAAATATCAGGGTTACTCAACAACAATCGACACAATGCCACTCGCCGACGCTCTCCTCCAGACAATACTTTTACGGATTGGTCGCTCGGTGGACAACGCAGAGATTCCATTGCAGTTTCCAATTTGTGGTCAAGCTCCCAGGCGTTGGCGTGGTCAAGTTTTTCGGTCAGTTCCCCTTGCTGCTCAATTAACTTATTCATCTCGTCGTCGCTCATTGGCTCGGAGAATTTGAGGTTAATTTCCTCGTATTCCTTTAATAAATCGACTACATCTTGCACGCCTTCTTCGACGACTTCGCGTACCGTTTTGGTTTCATCCAATTTCGGTTCTTGCTCCAAATAGCCAATTTTATAATCGGCATCAAAGACCACTTTCCCTTCGAAATTTTTGTCAATTCCTGCAATGATTTTCAGCAAAGAAGATTTTCCAGAGCCGTTCAGACCCAATACGCCGATTTTTGCACCGTAGAAAAAGGAAAGGTAAATGTTTTTTAATACCTGTTTTTTAGGTGGATACGTCTTGGTGACGCGTTCCATCGAAAAGATAATTTTTTCGTTACTCATAGAGATTGGTTGTATTAATTGTATTGTTAAGTTGTTTTTTTGAAAGTTGGCAAATATAGAATTTTTGGTGAGGAAATTAGGTGTTTTTTCTATTTTTGAAACTATTTCAAATCCTCCTTATCCAAGTCCTGTATCAACGACCGCAATGCCCCCAAAACCTGATTATAAGTGATGTCAATACTACTCTGATTTGCCGTTCCACCATTTTCTCGGCTTTTATTTCGGTTGTAACGAGAACTCAAATTAATGTACGAATTATACGCTCGTGAATCATCTTTCAACACCAATTCCAATTCATTTAAAGTCTTTTTCATATCCGACTGCACCAGTTTATTCAACCGCTTTTTCAAGTCATCTATGGATTCGCTCCCGAATGGTAATTTCAACGCCAAGGCATCGTCATCTTCATTGAATAATCCCCACAAAGGCTTGTCTGTTTTTTCCTCTTTTGGAGGACGAACACCCCGAAAATACTCAACATCAGCTTCGCCTAAGACAACACCCATACCCATTTCAAAAGACTGCTCTACCGTTTTTCCTCTGTTCAACATTTTATAAAAAAGACCTGCGAATTTCATCGCTTTGACATCCTCGACGGGCGCACTTGTGCCTATCACAACAGGGATACCAGCTTCTCGCAACTCTTCTGCCTGCCATTTTGTGGAACAGCCATTGAGGACTACCCCTTTCAATTTTGGACATTGTTTCAACAAATGAGCGATGCCTTTGCTACGGATTTCTTCGTCATTCAAAATCAGTGCATCTCGCTCCGCATGACCACTATAATGAAACCAAACGAGGTTGTCCTGATGCTTTTGCAACATCTCTGCTATGCCATCCAAACTGGCAAAACTATCCTGTACTAAACGGTAATCTCCTTTGCCAACGCCATCTTCCAACGCATTTTTAATATCGCTTTCTTCTTGAACTAAATTTGGTAAATGTCCACCTGCTTCTTGGCTGTTGGCGAACGCAAAATATAGAATATTCATAATTTTTTTTTAAGATGTCAGAAGTCAGAGGTCAGACCGCTTTGCTATCAGAATTGAGCCGAAAATGAGTATTTTCTGCCATCTGACAATGAAATGGTCTGACTTCTGACCTCTCTTTTTATTTAAAAACGGTTTCAAATCGCTCCGCTAAGACTTCTTCCAAGGCGGCTAAACTCGCTGGATTCACAAAGTAACTTATGTGGTCACAACCTACTACTTTTTTAATAAATTCCGTCCCTTCATTGAAGGTAGATTGGCTCGGAATGGAAACGCAAATATCATTCGCTTGTTTAAAAAGTAACAAATCTAAAGCATCATAATGTCCACGACTTTTAAATCGGGCAATGACTTTTTTCAATAAACTTTGCTTTTCTGCGGCTTTTTCTACTTCAATTAATTTTGTATTTCCATTCACAATCGAATAAGGAATTGGCGGTTTTTTTCCATCATTTAAGGCTTTGATAAAGTCCGATTTTGGATTCATCTCCGCAAGCGTCAATTGCACCTTTTTCAAATACCGTGCGGCAATAGACAAAGGCAATAAATAGGGTTGTAAAAATGCTGCACCATTCACCGCATTGGTCAACAATACCGTCGCCATTTCTTGCACATCCGACCATTCGCTACCGCCGTTGGGTGTCCCAAATTGGAATAAATGATTCACCATTTTGTCACCTTTCAATTGCTCAATCATCCAACGACTCACCAAACCACCCATTGAATGTGCGTAGATATGTAACGTTTGTCCGTGATTTTCCCCCAAGCCTGCTTCTTCTAAACGCTTTTTCAAATCTGCTGCTGTTTGTTTGATAGAAGTACTTAAATTTTCATAATCAAACGTCAAAACCACATCATAATAACTGCCTAATTTTTCGCCATTTGGAAAATTCACTCGTTTAACGGTTTTCGCCATTTCTTTGGTATCTCCGATAATTCCATGAATAAATAGCGCTATTTTTTTAGGTTTATCGCCTGTTCCTATCGTCGTTTTTATTGCAGCTAAATCCTTTGGCAAATAGGTCATTTCATCCCGCGAAGTCACTTCCACTTCTTGCAATAATGGATGCTCATAAAAGATTTTGGTTACTTTTTGAAAGAAGATTTTTATCGAACCACCAAGGCTTCGCGTATTTTCACTTTTCGTTTCATCAGGCAAGGTTTGAATCACCACATTGCCATCTTCATCCATGCCACCAAGCGGATAAAACATACCCGTTTTTTCATCCAATCCCCACGGAATCATTACTTCATCGCCCATTTCCATTTCTTCAAAACTTAACACTACTGGATTTTCTGGCGTAACTTTATCTTTATTTTCGGTAGCAAAAATTTCCAGTACTTCCAGTCCATCTGATTGCTGCACACCGCGAGTCAGGGGCGCGATAGATTGATTGTCTGTTTTCCAGAAAAAAGAAGGCATCGGATTGCTCAGGCTTCGGGTTACTTCTTTTAAATTAGTTAAGGAAGCCTTTCCTGAAAACCCCGTAGGAGCAGTAATTTTGATGCCTTGCAAAGTCCGTGAACCACCTGCTGCCAAACTCACTTCTTTAAACGGTCGTTTGACTTTAAAAACCACATCAAAAACTCTCCAATCGTCGCCCATATATTGCTTCGGTCGCCTTGCTGCTCGTGTGCCTGGAAGTTTTTCACCTTTCACATCCAACGGCAGCGGTTCTTGTTGCGGATACACGCGTTTCATTTCCGTAGTAGAAACAAAGATTTTAAAATAGTCTGTAATTTCATTTACTCCCCAAGTCAAGTAAGCATCATCAAGCCAATTTTCTACTTTTGAGATTCGGTCGCCCCCGTCTTCATAATACAAGATTTGACTTTGTCCTTTTTCTAACCGTATATTGGTATTAAAATCTAAAGAATTCACGCCAAAAGCGGAATCCAAATAGACTCCATTTACCCAAAAATCACGAGTTTTACTATTATTAGTTACTTCCAATTGCCACGTTTGTCCTCGTTCTTCCGTTAATCCTTCATCGTCGGTTACTTCATCAATTTTTAATTCAATTGGTTCGGTAGGATTGACAATTTCTTTGCTTTTATCTCCTTTTTCTGTTTTTAAAGGATGGTCAAAAACGGTAAATTTCAACTCAATCTCCTTACGCGAAATTTTAGTTTTTGGATTATGAACAGGCAATATTTTTTCCCAATAAGCTACTGCACTTATTGCTTTTGAAAAATCGTCAATCTCACTCGTTTCCACTCTTTTAAAAACGGGAACGTCGTCGCCACTTTTTGTTAAAATCAGGCAGTCTTTGTATAATTTGATGGCATATTGTGCGTCTTTTTCCTTCGTTTCCCAAGAAATTTTCAATTTTTCAGAAAATTTTGCTAAACTTTCTTTCACCTCATTTCCACATTTTTTCGCTACGTCTTTTGAAATAAATAATGACAACATTGGTGCTCCATCTGCTGACATCCACGCCTCATATTGCTTGCTTTCATCCATTCCTTCCATCCCCGAAACCTTGGAT
>ENA-ORXM01002024-ORXM01002024.1-marine-metagenome-genome-assembly--contig:-NODE-2024-length-25424-cov-11.994161_pt1 | contig 25424 bp, 26 predicted proteins | sample MGYA00237867_ERZ511480 | MGnify/ENA primary metagenome ERZ511480 (study PRJEB26309, sample SAMN06266103) | marine metagenome | isolation source: Algal blade | place: United Kingdom:Sidmouth, United... | reverse complement strand
CAGAATTTTATCAATATGATCTACCTAATTGCTGGAAAATTGAAATTTAACTACCCATACCAATCAACATAGAACCAATATTTTCTTCCATATGGTCGTATATCATAGGTATTATTTTTCTCTTTCCTGTCTTGTTTAATACACAGGCCTTATCATTAATCTTAAAGTCAGTCATTCGGATACTGCCTTCATTGATTATTTTCATCACTAGGTAATCCATATTTGGTCTAAAAGGTTCTATTAGATCATATGCCAATACTGGATCATTGTACCTATTCTTATGCAGGAGTCCTACTTGAGGGTTAAGTCCTGTGCAATAAATAGAATGCTCTACCGTCTTGTACAAAAAACCATAAGTATAATTGATAAGAGAATTCACTGGATCTTGTGCCGGACGTAAATTCCTTGATCCCATTTTCCACGCTTTGGGGAGTACCTTTCTATATATTTTCCAATATTGGCTACTGAAATTACTTTCAAACACCAATAAATCGGAAAGATTTATTTTGGACTTTTGTAATATCGCTTCTATCTTATCTTCTATAGTTTTTCTTTTATTATTGAGTCCACTTTCATTGCCCCAGTGTCGTATCACTTCCATCTGATTCCTCATCTTGAGCTTGAGGTTGTCAGCTACCCATCGCCTTGCATACTTTGTATGCTGATAGAATACTTGCTTTGTCCTAAGTGATTCCCCACCCACATAAGTAGGTACTCCAATCTTAGCATAGATTTGACCTGTCCTATTCTGATAATATATGGGTATCTTAAATTTTGAGGCCAAGTCCACAGCTCTGCTAGAAACCAGACACTTAGCTGATACTGTGAATGACTTGACCATATGCGGACTTATCGTTCTTACCTTTGTTTCTGAGGTCATAACAAAAATATCCTTTTTCCGACTTAGTACTATTCCATTTGTGTCTAGTTGTATATGCATATTTATCAGATCATCGAAGGTAGCTCTGACCAACTCATAGGCCAGTCTGTATCTTTTGGATTAATCGCTTCTTGATAAATACGAGACATATGTCTAGTCCGAGCACAATCACCCATTACATAAATGGCATGGCTGATGCATCCTTGCACTTTCTGTTTATGTTTCACTAGCCATGATGGGTCTCTTTTTCCATACCTTTTCCTGATTTTCATCAATTCGCCAAGCTTACATATCTCTTGCTCAGTGTCATCAAGAAATCCTTGAGGTAATTCAAGCCTGTCTGTTACAATGATTCCTGTTACAGTTTTAGCTTCATCAGGGCCATATCTTTTTGTTTTTGTAGGATTAAGTATTAGACTATATTTTAGTGAACATAGTTCCACGACATTTATGAATTCATCATCTATGTAGTCTGCCGCACTAAAGGTCAGATCATCCACAAATCTCGTGTACTTCATCATTCTAGATTCTGCTTGTCGGGTCAGCTCTTGATCCAGTTCACGACAATACAGATTAGTCAGGACTGGAGAGGTGGGTGCTCCCATGGGAAGTCTACCTTTATGAGTGCATAATCCAGCTAGAACCGATGAGACATTGTGACTAAACTCAAACGGCGTACTCACAAAAAGTTCTTTTACTGCTTCTTCAGATATGCAATGAAAAAAGTCCTTATAATCTACATTTATAAGATGTCTTGCATTCAGATGAGAAAGTGCATTTGTCAGAATCGTCCGCTCGGAAGCACCTCTTACATTGATAATGAAACCATGAGCAGCCTTTGTTCTATTCCTGAAATAGATGGCTTGAAGATATTTGTTGATTTTTCTTTGTATCTCCTTCAGCTTTTTATTGGGGTTTTCTATCTCTCTCCAGCCTCCTTTGCTCTTAGGAATGGAAAAACAATCATAATGAGAATGCCTGGATTGAGTATACACATCTAACTCTGATTCTCTTAAAAGAAACGCCAGATCTCTATGAGTCTTTATTTTTTTAAACTCCATCACTCGTCTATTGAGCTTAGCTCTGGTCACACAACTTTAATTTTGTAGTTATTATTAAAAGAAACCAACACGTCAAAGACCTTCTGGAAAAACTCACAGATTATCATCCCCTATGACTCTATTGTCGATAGTTCTCTCTCTAGTTGAGGTATGATATCTGTTCCTTCGCCTTGCCATCGTGTCTTGTTCTGGGTACCGAACCCTATGGACACTGCTTTTCCCATGGCCAGGTCTGTCGGTATTTCTACCTTACATCTATATATGATATTGAATGCCAGATCCTTATGATGATAAGCTTTGACATCTTTCATTTTAGTGATACTGACTATCTCAGCATGGGCATTTAGTTCTCCCTTATGCAATTCAGTGATCAGTCTTCTTATATGTCCCGTGAGCGCTTGCTCTAGTATTACTATACGGTCACGCATCAGAGGAGTGGATCTCCACAGCTTATAGTTATCGCCATTGAGTGCCATCCAGTCCATCAGTCTGTAATAGACGTGGTGCTCTGTACTCTTCAGATGACTGGTCTTACTTGTGGGTTGATTAATCAGATAAGGCAGGTTGAATCCATCCCTTCTTTGATTACTGAGCAACCACTCTTTCATAATGGGTATAGCATCATTAAAAGCCACGACATGTGGGTGGCCTGCCTGGGCTCTGTAATGTACCAGTGGATAGTTGCTTTTTTCATCGCTCTTGTCACTATGATTATGAAAGTGCCTGATTGCAGGATACTTCTCGTAGAGTGCCGCTAGGCATTCTTTGATCAGATAGTCTTTCTTGGGGTTGTGTTCCTTTCTTAATATGACACTGTCCAGAAACTCATCTTCAGATACTCCTGTCAGATACTCTGAGTTTTCCTGCCTCATCATATTAGTGAAGCATAAGAGGACACTTTTGATCACGGCTTTTCTGAGGTCCTGATTCTTGGAGAAGTGGTGCCTATGGTTGAAGGTGGTGGTGTATGAGTGGATTGTATTCATTTTTTATTTAGTTCTTTAGACATAGTAACTTATAGTACCGTGGTGACCATATAATCTATATATCTTTTGTTAGAATCAATTATGACAAATATGATATAGGAAATCTATTCATCCATTTTTTTAGGAATTATTGCGTAGTTCTGATCCGTAGATGATGTAAAAGCCCTGTTAACTCGGAATGTAACGATTTGACCTATAGCAAGTTCATGAAATCGTAATACTATATTTCTCCTTTCAGCCCTTGCGATCATTCTATCAACTTTCCTTTGAACATTCGAAATAGACTTATAGAAAAAGTCTTCTCCTACTTTCACTTCGACATACTCATCAGTCAGCTCTGTAACTTCTCCATCATAATCTCCAGTCCTCTGGTAACTTGATAAGTTACCAATTGTGTTTTCTGGAGTAGTTGCCTGGCGTTGAGTTGTCACTCTACGGCGCTCCTGTATCGGTTTTAATGACAGTTGTCCATACCCCACATTTGTTTTGGCGCCTAGTCCTGTTTTTAGCAAAATATATTTGAATAATTTCAACTTATCCTCTTTGCTTAGACCACCACTTTCATATTGACTATTCTTAAGGTCGAACTGAAAATGCAACTGCACATCTGCACTCATTTTCAGAAATCTTAAGGGGTTGGGATTTTTAAGAGGATTCTCATGGGAGGTGATATAATCCAGGTCAAGAATTTTATCCTTAGAATTGGGCTGGCTGACAACACAATCATGGAAGATGTCTCTCTGGTATATGGAGACATACTTATTATTAAATCTTCCATCAAATATTTCTGCCTCCATTTGCGCCATGAGCTCATAATCTATCTGACTAGCATCCTCTACAGGTGCATAAGTTGTGGTAAAAAAATCTTTATCATTAAGACCCCGCAGAACAGCCTGAAGCCAGCCTGCCTTCACCTTTTCTCTAGCATCTTTTGTTGTTTTCTGACCATCCCTGGTCACCAGCTTTGGAAAAGTGGATCTTATGGTCCCCTTAATGCCACTTCCTGGTATGACAGGCATTCCAGAAGTAGGATCAAAGTAAAAACCTATTTTGAAATCCTCATTATCGTTATTCACGCCATGTGTGATGCCAGACCCAGTAAGTAAGCCTGGATAGGTGGTATAAAGCTTGAATGTATTCTGACTGTCATCCACCACTTTTACAACATCAGACTCCTCCAGTCTCCTGTCTAGTATTTGATTGACTTTTCTGGAATCCACCTTTATACTTATAGGTGTATACTTGTAGATGTCCTTGTAGAATAAATAACCCAGATTAGCTCTCATCCTTGTCCTTTTTAGTTCTATATGTTCTGATCATCATCTTCAGAGCTACAGAGGCATTGATCAATTCTTCTCTGAGTTGACTCATTTTAGATATATCATCATTGTTTCTTAGGCAATATTGAAGTAATTGTTCTCCGTCATTTATTGCCGCTATATCTACTACTTTTGCTATACAGTCCAGTATTTTATTCTTGGAATCTAGATAAGAAGATACTGTCGGAGATAATCCAGAAAGAATAACTGCTGGTCCGAATCCAGCTAATTGACCGCCATATACAGAGTTGTTCACTTGGTGACTCTTTTCATTGACAATGTTGCAACTGACTAGCGCTTCATTGGCACTTGGAAAATACTTTTCTATATTCTTCATACTATAACTTGTTTAGTTCGCACAAGCCATACCCAATTGTCGCATTAGCTCCTATCTGTATTTTGTTCCTCTTGCCTATTCGATCATAGAACTGTTCAGCTTGAGCCTCATGCCCAGGCGTAGTGGTTGTTGCAAAATAAAATCTAGATTCTCTTGGAACAATTTGTTCATACCACAAGTTTTGACTCTCGCCGTTTTCAAGTTTGTTTCGAGCTATGATTGGCAGATTATAATTATCTGTCATTCGGATAAAATCGCCATTATCAACTATTGCAATATGAGAGCCCATCACACTTTCGAGAAGCTTGGATTCACTTAGCGTATCTTTGACCACAGCAGAGTTTCTGTAGTCTTCTATACTCACAGAACCCATCAGATCTGCTTCAAAATGCACAATCTTTTTTTTCTGCATCTTGGCTTTTAACTGATTCAGTGCATTGACCATTTCCACATTTCCTACTTCAAGAAACTCTACCCTATCGATGAAGTCATCTATGATCTGTGGACAAGTAACATTAAAGTAGGGTATCGCGTTGCTTCTGACAGGTATGCTCAGAAGATGTGCCTGATGAAAAACAACAGAGCTCTTTGTTTCATTTCCGAATATCGATTCTACTTGGTCTGAATGTGCCACCTCAAAGTATTCTCTTATAGCACCTTTAAGGCTACTCGAATAAATGCAAGGCAACTTGTCAGTGGGGTCACGCTGTACCATCTTGTCGATGACACCATAATTGTTATCCCCACTTCCTACATGTAAATGTGTTCGGCATTTGATATGATATATACTATTCATCATCTTCTTTTCTAGTTTATTTTGTAATAATTGTATCCTATTTCTTTCATGGCTTTATGCTTATTAATCTCATCCTCGACAACAGCCATATCAGTCGAGTACAGAATAGTTCCTCTTTTCAGTAAGCGATACTTTGCTGATTTGTCTACCTGTCTATAGTGCTTTTCCTTTTTTGAATTAATAAACCTAAAGCTCTTCCAACCTGAAATTCCAAAATCCACCTTGTCCCACAGACTTTTTTCCACCCAAGTATCTGATAGAAGTGTCAGTTTGTTTTTCAGACTACCCTCATCTTTCGGTTCGAAGATGGAACCTATATCATATCTAAATTCTATTTTAAAAACACCTTGGTCCGCGCCGAAAGGCATGAATGTGGTTTTTAGTTTTTCTTTATCTATGTCTTCATCAAGTGCCACCCACAAGCCAAAAGACCAATTCTTATGGAGACCATATAGCTTTTGTTTATAAAACGCATCCTCAACTTCATGTCTGTCCACCCCAACTTTGATAACCTCCTTGAATATTTTCTTTTCCAAGATTCTGACTTCTGGCTTGTCATGCTTGGACCATAGAAGTGATATATCCTCTTTATAATCTAGACCTGTTATTTCAGGAGTCTCAGGGGTTATCGCATTTATATAGGCAGGCTCCTTTGATCTGGAGTACTTTAAAGTTTCTTTTGAATATGCTTGTTCGTCATAACCAGCAGGCACATAGAACGCGTATGGCTTTTGCTTATCTATTTGATTTACAAGACAAATGGGTGAAATGGCCTTTATGAGACCAGCGTCCAACCTATCCAGGCCAAAGCCCTTGGCTCCGATTAGAGGTTTTTTTTCTTCCCACGAATGATCTAATCTTCCATATAAAGTAAGCAATGTATGCCTAAGTAGACCGAGCAACGCCGTTTGTTGGGGTAGTTTCTGGCTTATGGCAAAATAGTTCGTTACTTCCTGATTGTACTTATCTTTCCTGTTTGTATTAAAGGTGTTTTCACCTCCAAAAAAATAATACCCAGCTGGAGTCAATTTAATGAAGTACTTTTTAGTTTTTGTCATCATCCATACCTTTTATAAATCTGATGGTTTTCAGTGCCGAGTATACTTCTCTTATTGCCGTATATTGGTTTTCTCCTGGCACCTTGGTGTCTTTATGTTCGCTAAATAAATAAAACAAATAGTTACAGACTGCTTTCAAGTACTTATAATCTGGGACCGCCTCTTTGCCATCACCTGCCTCCTCAAAAGTGTTTTGAAAAAAACTCCAAAGCCTTGATTCTTCAAAACTTGCATGGTAAATCAACTCCTGATTGCTATTTATCTTATATAAAACAGAAGTCAAGAATCTCATCTTCTCTTTTTCCCTGGTCATTGACGCGATGATTGGCTCTATGTAACTTTCAAATGTGTCTGACTTTTTTAGACCAAAAATCCACTTTTGTGGTTGACCACTATGCTTTTCTAATCCAATGGCACAAGCATTTCCGAGTTGCCTGGCTTCACGCATCAGATCGAAAGTTTGCATATAGGATTCATACATTGGAGATTTATGATAACTGATAGCCACACCAAACCTGAGTGAGGAATACTTGGACAGAGTTTCCTTTTCTGCATAGGCTCTATTGAGGTCATTGACAAAATCCAATACTGTTTTCTTGTTGGAGACAGGACAGAAGCAAAGTAAATCATCACCGCCTATGTAGATTGGCACACCTCCATATGATTTAATAATTTTCAAAGCACTTTTACCCCACTGTATGAGCTCCTTCGATAAGTCACTTATCTGGCTTGCATCAGACTTAATTAGTGTTTTTCCTAAATCATTACCATCAGCCTGTACGATACAATAATATTTATGGTAATTTCTGACTGACTCTATTCGATTTTCTTTCAATGTTTTGTAGAAATCCTCATCATCCTTTCTTCTCCATAAAGTTTCGTTTAGAGTTTCTCTATATGGAGTTTGCTCGCTGAGTTCAACTGTAGAAATCTCTTGAATAGAAGCAATCCTTTTGTTGCCGTTGAAGTCTTCAATGTCATAATAATTTTTCAAGAAGTTGTTTTCCTCAAAATCAGAGCTATTGCTATACTCTGTATTGACATTTTCAATGAACTTCCTAATTTTTGCTTCTACATTATCTTTTGACCCCCCTGTATTCATCAGCTCTAAGCCATTAAGAGCTTCTGATATGTTTTCTAGTGGATTCGTTGTACCGCTTTTAAATACAGCATATATCCTGAAGTAATCTTGCAATTCCCCTTGTCTTAGATCTACATTATCTATGTTGTTTAGTTTCTTAGTCAGCTCTTCTAAAGCAGCAGCTATTATCTCTGGGATTTTTTCCCATAGATTATGATTCCCTTTCAGAACAATTCTGTCAAGATAGAGACCCACATTTTTAATTTGTTCACCTATGATTGAATGATGGGGGACTAGAAAATCATCTTTTTTGACTCCGTTTTTCATTAATTCAAGACAGAGCTTTTCAGCAAGCATTGAAAACATAAAGCTTACTGCCCAGAACTCTCTGGTTTTCCTTGCAAGCCTGAATGTTTCATAAATGGGACCGAGGGTGATCCCTACATGTGTATCTATATTGGTCATGAATTAGTTATTAGATTTGGGCCAAACAAATTTGTATAAGAAATAAAATCTGCCACATCGAATCCCTCAGGTATTTGGAGAGTAAAGTCACTGTTTCTCCTGAGCTCTGAAACTGAAAATTTAAATTCTCTTCTACTTATATTGCCTTGATTGTCTCTTTGATTTATAAGCTCATCAGGAATATCAGTAGTGGTGATGTAAATATTTCTAGGAGTACAGTAAAACCTGATAGGTGATTTAAATCGTTCGATAGAATCCTTATAATTACTATCCCCTTTAGAAGAATCAGATATTTTGACTACCAATTTTCCTCTCTCACTCTTTCTAAATTCATAATTCTCAGCCAAGCCAAGCAGGGCTCTGATATAGTAATAATTGTCATCAGGCAACTCGTTTGTTTCTACTCTATGAACATGAGTTTCATATTTTAAAGAATCAAATAGGCGTCTATCCTGTTTGATTAGAAACTCCTTAATCTTTCTTTTCTCCCAATTGTAAGACTTTTTTATCTTCAAATAATCCCATAGCAAAGACTTGGAATAATTGTTATTAAGATTTACACCTCTTTTCAATTTTCCGTAAATGTCATTGATATATTCAAATTTTTTAGCGCTACTACCTCCTTGTGATACCCTGAATATGCCTGTTATGTCTGGATGTTTATTAAGTTCTTCTACTATGTGTTCGTCTTCCAGATCGATAGGCTGATAGCAGCCAAAACCTTTGTTTTGTCTAGTACCAAAATTATGTCCTACCCAGAATGAATTGAAATAATCTTGTATCGTATCTATGAGTTCTTTTGAAAGAGAATAGATGTGTATGCCTATGGATTGCTTTTCCTGAATAGCAATTCTTAGCTCTTCAATTTTGCTTTTCTCGACATCGATTACATCAGATTTGTACTTGAATTTTACTTTATCGCTATTGCCAAAATAAGGTGACGGTGCTAGTACTTTTACTTCCAAATTCATCTCTTGAGAATAAAAATCTATTAAATTTCCCTGTCTATTATTGTCTCGGTAATTAGGTAACTTAATAGGCATTGGAATATAATAGTCTAACTCCTTAGAGGGTTCTATGACTAGTCTATAGGCGAGTGCAGAATGTTTGGTTGAGACAAACCATTCTGGATGTTTAGCCCTTACAACATCCTCACCGCCCAAGATCCCAAGAATGTGTTTATCCAATTTTGGCTTGACTTCGGAAGAGCGAAGGTTAACACCTATTTGTTCGTGTTGAAAGTGAATAATCGGCGTATGCTGAGTCAGCTGTTTCGAGATTTGATACATTGTTATTACATTCTTTTGGATGTTCTTTAGCAAATAACGTAGAGCCTGCACCAAAGTGCACGACAACACAATACCATACTGGTTCGTAACTGTAAACAAAATTGTGACTGGAATAGGAGAACAGATTGGGGGGCTCTACTGACTCCTCCTTTCTTCACCACTTTGCTAGACTAAATTAACATTGAGAGATGGCAATTGAGGTTTGCGTCTTCATTATTTTTTAAACAAAATAGTTTTCATTGTGGATAACTGCTCTAGTTTGATGTGGTGCTGGGGTCGGAGTCTTCTATTCTAGTTTCTAACAACTTGAGGATCGCTTTTATTATTGTTTTTCTTTCGTTGCTTTCAGAATTTAAATGCAACCACTTTAATTCTTCTAAAATCTTGGAATTAGAATCCACTTCTACCTTGTTGGCTGCTTCTAATTTTGATTTTAATTCAGCCACCTCTATTTTGAGCTTAGTTACCTCATTGTTGTCTTTATCTGTCTCTGTTGTGATACTGTCTAGCTTCGATTTGCTCTTAGCTAATTTCAATTTATAATTCCAATTAACTAACAAGAAGATAATCGGCGCTGCACAGACTATGAGCAAACAAATAATCAATTCTATCATTATTTCCTCCATTGTAATAATTGTCTGATTAAGATAAATATAGAAATCATAACTAATAAAATAGAAATCACACCATATAGAGTAGGATAAAACTCTGCAGGACAGTCTTTGCTGGCAAGCTCATAATCTAAAGTATTCATCCCTAGAAAACCTGCTACTAGTGCTAGGGGCAAAAACCAGTTGGCAATATTATTCAAGGTAGCCTGTTGGTAATTCTCGACATACGTGTTCAGTTCTTGCATCTCTAAGTCTAACTGAGACACTTCTGGCCCGATTCGCATCACCTCTCTCATTTTATCATAAATTTCTATTCCCTGCTCTTGAGGTGTAACCTCCCTGAAGTTTACTCGATTTACAAACTTTATGTACAACAGGTAAAGCTGAGAGATATCTCCTTTCAATAGTCTGAAAGGAACAGACTTCCTATTGATGAGATTAGTGATTTTTGCCACCTCATTGCTGAAGTTCAACACATATGACCGTTGGATAAGCACAATCAGAACCATACTGAAATAAACTGAATTAAAGTGCTGAGAAATAATATTTCGGCAAAACCCATCATCAGCAGCCAATGCACAGAAGCTATATCTGCTGACACCATAGAATTGTCCTCCATAACTAAGCTTACCAGATTTACTATCTCTATTGATATAGCCCAGCCATCTGTCATAAGAACTCGTTTCTAACTGCTCTTTCATCATCTTAGGGCTATGACAACTCAAGGTGTTACTGTCTAGGAAGACATACTTATACCAATCAGGGTTCTTGATATAGTTATATTCCGTATGTTTCATTGTTCGGACGTCTTGAAGTTTTTCCACCCTTGGTCGTCGGTCGGTCTGACTATAAATGCAATTTTCTAACAACTCTGTGTCTAAGACATAAGACATGACATACATCCGATCGTCCATAATGGGATGTATGCTGATAGAATCTTCTAGCCAATCATACTCAGAACAAATCTTAATGCCCAGGAATGCTTTTATGGTCCTTGGTATCTTGAAGGGCTCCTTATTTAAAACTGTAAGATCGGTATAGTGACTGAAATCCTCTACTATTGTTTCAGTATCCAAGTAAGTATCTACATTCTTTATAGTGATTGTATCTGGCAAGAATGACCACTTGGGAGCAGATATGAAATCTCCTTCTCCTCCGAGAAACTGAGGGCATATCCTTCTGCCGTAATCATTTATTAGCAACACATCATCAAAGTCATGATGCTTATTGTTGCTCAAGTTAAAAATAAAAACACCTACCCCGTTTTCATAAATGTTGAGATAGACCTCATCAATGTTAAGGATGAACTCACCTTTGTTTTTGAGTTTAAAACAAATCGTACTCTCTTCACTAAGTCCTGAATATTGAAATTGGTATTCATTAATATAGTTGTCATCTACCAGTTCTAGGTTCAACACATCTCTAACTGCCTCATAGAAATAAAAATAGTCGTTGTAAGTATTATGGTTGTCGTCTACCTTAATTTCATAGTTGAATGGTTTCCAATAGGTGGAATCTATGATATTCAGCTCTCCTAGTCTGGATAATGGCGTTCTGTCGGGTAACGAGGTATACTTCTCTGTATCCTTGTTGTCATTTAAAGACCATCTGAATGGAAATAAAAATTTATGCAGGCTATAGCTGTTCTCATTCATAAGCATAGGTCGTTAAATATGATAGAAATCGCTACAGCATCATCCATTGCATTGTGATTGGAGAGATCTTCTTTACCACTTATTTTTTTTGCTAATTCTATGCGGCTTAGGTCCACATCCATCTTATTGGTATATAAGATCGTAGCCAAGTCTAAAGGTATATAATGGATGTTGTGGGGCAATGCCATCGCTCCACCATATATCTCACATAAATGAAGCCAATCCCAAGTGTAATTATCACTACAGATAGTCAACTTTGTATTACTGTAATTTGAGTCAAGCCATACGGTTAGTTTTTCTCTGACTTCCCTATACGGCAGAGCATTCTCGTATCTCTTACTGATTGAGTTAGATTTTGAGTGATTTAATCTGAATTTAGAGATAACATTCTCTTGTACCCACCTATTAATCACTCCTTCGTCGTAATCCAGCACTTCTACATAGAAGCTGCTCTTTTCGTTCTCATATAATGCCAAAGACAACAACTGAGATTGCATGTCTAAAGAAGTAAATTCCGTGTCTAAGAATAATGTCTTAGTCCTCATATTTCATCTGTTCTTTCTAAGTCCTGTATGTATGAATACAAACATTTTAAGTAATAACTATTTGACCCACTGGTACTTCAACTATTTCATCTTCTTTACTTTTGGTACAATCTTGTCCTCTTTCATTGGCTTTACAAGTATACTACTGGTTTTCTTGGTCTCTTTATGAAATCGCTCATAATTAGCTAACCATACAGCAGCATTCTTAACATATCTTGCTGTTCCAGCTGTATCCCATCGATCAGAGTACAGTCTTGTAAAACCTCCATCAATTACTGCTCTGCAGCCGTCCTCCTCATAACAAGCTGCAATTACTTGTCCATCAGATCCAATAATAATCGGCTTAAGACCTGCACCTACAGCGTTGGTTAGATAACTAAGGGTTATACCTTCATAAATAGATTGTATCCCCGTAGAAAGCAGATGGCCTTTGATAACACCTGGGCTAGCCCCATCAGAAACACCTATTGTTTTGTCTCCTTTGATGTTTCCACTAAGAATACAATTAAACAAAGCACTAGCCAGTTGATTTGCCTCTACAAAATAAGGGTCGTTATCGCCCCACAAGTACAGTCCTCTACCACTTCTAAACCAGTTTATAAAAAACTCTAAAGTCTTAGAATCCATTTTACTCTGAGTACCTGACACTATCCATACTTGGCTCGCACTCTTACATGCATCCATGATAAAATCTACTGATAGTGGCTTCTCCTTTGAGCTATTATAAACTTTAACTATAAATCCTTTCTGTGATAGTGATTCTATGACTTCGTAAAAAGTTAATTCATCATAATCTCTGGAAATATATCTGAATACAACAACAATCTCATCCTTAAATGAACCATCTCTAGCTAAATCATATTGTGATCCCTGTGCATTGCCATAGCGATCTTGCTTTACATCTGGAATGTAATTCTGTCCTTGATGTTTTGTATATGGTTCCATTCTATTAATATTAATTATTGCTTACTACTTATATACAAACTGTTCTTTCAATATCAAATTAAAAACCTTCAGCTTCTTCAGCTCTATGTCTGACTACAATTTCAGTCACCTTCTACCCTTAGTATCTGAGTCTACTCCGCAACAGAAATGTGGGAAACGACAGCCAACAAACCCTCTTTCTCAAAAATGGGAAGTAGGATACGCAACCCCTCTCCATAAACGTCTTCTCTATTAACGTTCTTCTCCAAATACAACTTAGCTAGTTCACTACTCACCGTTTTCCAAAAAAGAAACTGTAGAAGAGTACAGAATCCTTCCTCAAGAACATGATTTGCCTTCTCATAGTTTGACTCTATGTTCTCATAAATCCACGCATGACCCAATTCGTGAATGACATAAGACATTGTGGTATTATAATCCATGTCCTTTAAATAAAAAACGCTGTGACTATAATTATCACCAAAGATGACTGTACTAATAAAAGCCATAATTGTATTACGGTAGCCTTCCCCATAAAAACTCCCTAACTCTTCTGACGTACAAGCCTGTATACCAATGTTATCAGGAAAGTCGCTCAGTCCATAGCCCAATAATATTTCTCTACTATTCAACAAAAGACTGATAGGTTTGAATTTTACATTCCTGTCATGTGGCGAAAGACTTCTTGCAAACTTTATTTTCAATTCACTCAGATTTACTTATGAGACCTGCTTATGTCTTCTTTATGGGTTTAAATTTTAACTTCGGAAGCGCATCGTGTTTCAATTCTTCAGACTCAATAGGCTCACCTTCCTTAGTAACAGTGGCTAATTCTGCTATGATTGAGGTAATTGAAATAGTAGAATCTATCGCTTGTGGCATCTCTTTTAATTTTGGCAATCTATAGAGCACAATATATATTCTATTCCTTTTGTGATTATAGGCTAAAATCTTGTCATTATAATCTTTGACTTTTCTTATAACTGTATTTTGTATAGGGACTATATAACTGCTTTCGCCTATCATTCTCAGTGAAGTCTCTGGTAATTTAAATGTATCCTTACCGAACTCTACCCACTTTACAAAGGCATCAGAAGAAGTCGCCTCTACAATTCTATCCATAAAACTTAAGTCTACGGTTTTAAGTATTTCTTTGTTTTCCCCGCGCAATAGTATATCCTTAATAGCAGAAACGATGTCGTTCTGTAGTGTAATTGAGTCATTCAATACTTCTCTAATATATTGTTCCATCTTTCCTTTCCCACCAAAAAATTTATACCACTGATAAAATCTGAACCATCTTCTCTCCTCAAAAATGCGAAGAGAATTGTGCCCTCTGTCTTTGTTTTTATGAATTGCTTTAAGTATCATCTCTTTTGTTCTGTATTATATCTAACATTTTTTTATAGTAGCTAATTGGCGCTTTCCCTAGCTTTGGAACAAATTCCAGTAAGCTCAGTACTTTCGGGTATATAGAATACTTCCAATTTTTTAAAACAAATGAACCTAGGCTAACTTTTAATGTATCAAGCCTAACAATGGTGTTTTCTAAGGACACCTTGATCTCTCTAGGTAAACTGAAGTAATTTACCAAGGAAACCTTGACTCGACCTAACCTCATCGATAAAGCTTCAATCATCCTAAGTCTGACTGGTGTCGTATCGGGTTTCGTGTAGGACACGTTTACTTTTTTAATCCCGTCAATCACTGAATCAGTAATCACATCAACCTCCAGCATTTCGACCCCTGTAATATAAATTCTCCGACTCAATAAATCACCAAAAAAACTTGTTACTGATAACTGAAGATATTCGATTTCCTTAATCCAAAGATACTCCATAGAACCCTCTGCCTTATCCAAGACCATATCAATAGGCAATACCTTTATTCTCTCTCCATTTGTCGTTTTCCACTTAAATTTTAAAAAGTCCCCTTTGCATACAACAGCATTCTCTAGTACAAAATAATCAATAGATGGAAGATCAACCTTAATCTCCGCTCTTGATGAGACGACTGTACCGATATAACACTCTAACCTAAAATAATCTGCCACCATAATGCGCTCTACTTTATACTCCCCTATAGCTGGCACTTTAATCGAAAAGGGCTCTATCATAACTTTTTCAAATCCAGAAGTACTCCAAGTCAACATTCCTGTCTTCTTGTCAAGGCTGAAGAATTCAATCTCCACAACTTCTATCTCTATTATTTCTCTTTCTTCAATACCAAAGTCATCGATAGCAATAATCTCCAAATCCATAGAATGTTCCAATCCAGAAACTAAATGAGTACCAACAAATGGAACCTCAATCTTCGAATCAATAATCAAATAACATTCTGCAGCATTTCTAACAGACCAGTGTATGACCACATCGCTACCTTTTATAACTTTCGTGGAGTCAACTATAAAGTGTGATACTTCAGGGAACTTTCTATAAATCGTTAACTCTGACCTAGTTACACCTTTTATGTTCTCTGCTATTAGCTCTATTTTTATCGTATCATCAGCAATCACAGATGAGCTACCCTTGGCCTTTGTGAAAACTTCACCCCCTGGCAACAAAGTTATTTTTTCAGCAGCTGTCACATCCCAACTAACAGACATCATACTTTTCGTGATAATATCCGTGTTTGATTCAAAAGAAATAACAACAGGTGGATTAAGGACCAAAGTGAGTTCTTCTTCAACGTTTCCACTATGACCCGTAGCTAGCAATTTATACGTCGTCGTATCAACCGGATCCACTTCTATCCCAAATCTGGAACTAACATCAATATGGCCTGGTTCCAAATACAACTTAAGGAAATTCAAAACTTTCCAACTTAAATATGCTTTTGACAAGGTTACAATTTCACTATCAGACTCAAAACTCCTTATTTCTGGTAGCTCCCTTTTTATTGTAGCTGTTGAAAGTACCTTTTTTGTTGTCTGTGGATTAGTAGCTATAAGTGTAAGAGTTTCTCCCTTTTCTAAGGTCAGCTCCAAAAAGCCACTAGAGTCAAATATCCCATATCCAACCAAATCCAACTTGTCACAATAATCCACTTCCCAACTCACCCGTGACTTCTTACCTATTTCTACATATGCATGCTCAAAACTGAATTTTCTAACCCTAGGCACATATCCCTCTCCGCAGGTATCACAGACTAGTGAACCTTCCTCAGAATACGACGTGCATAGGTTACACTGCCATTTCATTTGAATATTGTTTCCTTAGTCAGCATTTAACTCAGGGCTTCTTTTTTATCAATTTAATTTTGGGCTTGCTTGGTGTAACCGATTTAGGTATTGATGTTCCGCCCTTTTTCATTGGTTTGAATTTAGGTCGCTCAATAATTCGCTTCTTGGGTTCTGACGTAGAGCTTCCTTTCATAGGCTTAAGTTTTGGAGGTGCCGTTACATCCTTTTCTTCCTCTTTGGGGCGACCGAAAGTTATCCCATCAGGAGACAACCTTATCCTTTTTAGTACCTCTCTTACGTGAGTCACATCAGGTCGCACAAGAAAGTCTCGTGACAGCATCTGCTGCAACATAGTATCTATAGCAGTGGAATTAATTATTGTAGAGGATATACCTAGTGGCTCCCCAGCCAATACCGCTTCCCAAGCATAACTAAATCGTTCTTTGTCATACAAAGGAAGTCGCCCCGTCAAATACTGATGAATCATTAAGCCAAAACTGAAAATATCAGACTTTATCGTCAAATTAGATGCGGGCATTTTTTCCTTGTCCAAAATATATTGTGCAAGTTCTGGAGAATAATACACTTGATCTCCCATTGGATCCTTAGGTGGCTTAGAAGAAAAGTAGCCATCATCAAAATCTATCAACTTTGTAACAAAATTTCCTGATTCATTTTTTGTGATCATAACGTTGGGAGGCTTGAGATCACCATGTACTACCTTATCATCATGCATTATCTTTAATGACCCAGCCAAGGTAAGGGGTATCAGTAATTGTGTTTTTCTATCCAATTTAGATATATCCTCTAGTGTAATATCCAATGCTGCAACCTTTGCGGTAACTTTATAATAAAACTGCCTTTCCCTGAATAGCTCTATGGCGTATATGAAATTACCACCAGGACCAGATTTAGTTTTTAATAAGTCATTGACTTGTCGCTGTCTATCAATAAAAGCCTCTGCCTCTGTCCTGAATTTCAATTTCATCTTTTCTGAAAGTGGCGCAGAGTCTAAAGGATATCTATGACTATTAAACATCTTCATAAAGTACTCTTCACCGTCCTTTTCTACAAAAGCCCAAACACCATTTGCTACTGTCTTGGGGTCACTCAGTAGTGTATATCCCCGAATTATATCCCCTTTACGTTTCATATAAGAAGTATTATTTTATGCTACGAATTAGACTTGATAATTTAAAACCCTCTAAGCAAAATGCTTATAATAATTTACCCTGTAATTACTCCAGACCTCATCCATTTTCACAGTAGGCTCTTCACTTTTTGGTTCTGAAACATTTAATACCGTTTCCACTAATGCCTCTTTGAAGTTGTTATACATTTCAGTTTGAATGTCAACATTCTCCTTCAAAACAAATCCCAAATCCTTGATTTGGTTCTTAATGTGATTAGATATGGTGAGATTTTTAAAAGCCCCTTTTCCAAATTTCGATTCTGTATATTTTTCATCAAAGCTATTTCGCACCTTTTCTTTGATGTCAAGATTTTGCCAATACGTTTTTCCAAATGTCTTAAGCCTTCTTTTAAAGGCCTTTTCAAGGTCAGAGTATTCAGTAAAGCCCCAGAAATACATAGCAAGTGATACATCATCTGCCTTATACTCAGAATAATAGCTATGCAACTTATCTTTTAACATATCAATAGAGGAGCAGCTTACTAGCATACTTAGTAAAAAGTGCTCGAAATGCATAGGCGTATTGAAGATGTCAAAACAGCCATCACTACAAGTAAAAAACAATGCAGGGTCAGATGATTCGTCAAAACCAAACTCAGTAATTTCTATAGGGTCATCTGCACTAAGATAGCGCTCCATTTGACCACCTACTCTATTTTGATATGGGTCCAATCCTCCATGAATATCATCCTTAGAAAGTTGAACTAAACCATCCTTCGGACTCAATTTATATACTCGCGAATCACCAGACCAATAACTAGTTGCCTTACATTTATCATCATATAACTCCAATTGCAATAATGCACAAGTAGAAGCAAATCTCTTGGCCAATTTAGACTTAATTATTGTTGGCTTTTCCTCGAAAAGTTGTGGAATCTCAGCCAATGCAGATTCAAATTGTTTAGTGATAAGATCTGAACTTATTAAGGTTGAATTACCCTCCAAAAAGTCGCCTATGCTATCCTTGTATAATCTACTTGCATAGTGGCTAGCTGGAATGAAGTCTTCGCTAGAACCTATTTTCCGACACTTGTACATACTTGATCCTCCAAGACCATCAAAACAACCCAAAACCACTCTTTTGGCATTTTCTAGCGCAAGAGGCTCTGAATCCTCGTCGCTTTCATAGCTGACATGAAGCACTAAGATGTTTTCCATTAAATACTCTTTACAATTTGATCAACAATGTCATCAATGGACATATCTGCTAGACCAGCACCAGCTTTTGCTGCTACATGAATGGCATTGTCAAAGTTCTCATAGATAGCATTCCATGTCTCTGATTCAGGTGCGAATAAAAACATTCGTTTACTTGATTTGGACAAGCCAGTAGCTTGACTAGACCATAATTCTGCAAGGTCAGAAAGGTTTCCAGGCATATCTGAAGGATAATGTGAAGGCTTGTCACCTTTTTCTAATGGGTGAGGAGGTGCATCCGTATACATGACAACAATATGCCTTCTCTTTTCCCCTTTTGAAGTCCAATTAGATTTCATTCCTAATGCTATGGCTTCAAGTGCGGATTCTGGTGCATCACCGCCACCAACCAATGGTGCTTCTAGAAAAGAACTATAACCATCCATCTGATCTGGAAGTGAATAAAATTCACTTTCTAGCATAGCGTCAGTGCCATCCGCCCAATAATCTCCAAAGTAAATTACTTTAATCCGGAATTCATCAACTTTCTTTTTAGCTGCTTCTAAATCAGACAATGTCTTCTCAACAAATCGCTTTGCTTCCTTTTTGGTAGCTTCAATAATGGGTGACATACTCCCTGTTCTGTCTATACATAGAACTATGTCTACATAATACTGTAATCCTTGACTCATAATTAATATGTTTTAGTTAATGTAATTCAATTCATCAAACGGCATGAAATAATCCAACATGGTAATAAAACCCATCTGCATCAGAAGGGTTAATGCCATAGTACATCCAATTAATATATATACAGACGCGTGATTAGATTCGCCTTGTCTTTTATGTCCAGTGTTAATGTTATCAATTACAAATGCAGAACAGAAATGTATAATACCACTGAATAAATATGCCAGGAATATAAAACCCACTAGATATAGCCCAACCACCATCACCCAACCATATCCATCTTCTTGTGTTATCTTCATGGAGATAAGCTGTTTTAATTTGTGGCTTATACTTACGAGATATAATAAAATAGGTATTAAATAATTTAAAACGTAAAGGCTTTGTATAACTGGATCACTTCCTATGTTTTGGGTTCCATAAAATTTTTGGACAAAACTCAAATAAAAAATAATTGAAATAGTCCCGAAAAAAAGCAGCAATACAAGGTAAATTATTATTTCTATCATATCTATTCTAGGTTAATACTGGAAACCACTCTGCTGGATTAAACGCATGACTAAAATACCAAGTCCCAATTTCATATTCTCCCGTCAATTCGCATATGATGTATCTCTTGCCATTAAGCTGATAGCTTTGACTTTCAGAAGGGTAAGAGAAACCATGAACTCCCAATACAGAATGGTATCGAACGTCGCTATTCAATATTATCACATCAAAGCCTAAGAAGTCCAATATACTATACGCAGCACTCGTCCTCGTGTCACAGTCACCTTTCAGGTTGGCAATAAACTCATAAGGAGATTGAACACCATACTTTTCTATTCCAGGCAAACACTTCTCAATCGTGTAATCTTCCTTCTTGTGAAACTTATAACCGAATTTATTTGTCCAATTCAAAACTTCATAAGTCTTCAGGTAGTCCTTACATTCATCCGTATGTACTAATACATAGGGTTGCTGTTGAATTGACTTGATTATAAAATCAAAAGCCTCCTTCTTGGTGAATCTATTCTCTTTAATAAATCTGATGTATTGTTCTCCTATTTTTTCAAGTCTGGACCTATCGTTTTTTATCAACGAATGATAATCATAGCGCCTTCTGTTACTGAAGGCAACAGGCAACATATCTATTTCGGATCTTTCTATTCCTGCTTGAATATAATCGGTAGAACACAACCTAAAGGACATCCTGGAGGCACTAAGACCTGGTAGGTTGAATTCTAAATTAGAAACCATATCGGCACAACTGTCAGGGTCTACTTTTTTATCTTGTCTCAATAGTGAATCTTTTACCACCAAGTCCCCCTCTGTTACTTTGATCTCAAAATCTTCAAATGGAATTTCTATACTCAAGAACAAATGGCTCATAAGTATAAAACCTACCAACAACCAAAACAAACCATATGACAATTTTATTCCGTCCCACATATCAACCTGATTTCTTAAAAACAAATGAATGAACATAGTCGCAATGTACGCTGGACAAATATCTTCCCCTATCCCTTGCTTCGTTGTTTCCTGCTTGTTCTAAGTTACCCCTAAAAGTTGAAACTTGATTCTCATTTTTGATTCTTAGACTATAATCTACTAAGGCTTTTCTTTTGTTCTGTGAATAATAACATACATACACCTCGTGTGCTCCTGATAGCGATTCGTTGTGATAATAGTTTTCAACTGGACGTGTTGAGCAGGTTGAAATCTCACCAGAATTTTTGTCTGAATCAAGTCGTCCTTGTTTGTTGCCATGATAGATCCACTGATTGTCAGGAGTAATGACGTGCAGGTCTAAGTCGTCCTTGGTTTGCCAAAACAAGGTAATGTTCACATCTCCTGTATTAAGGACATAAGTCGAGTCTTCAAAGACAATTGGGGCTTGCTTTCTAAATATCGTATCTCTAACCCTCAAAGTATCTACTTCCTTGACATAAACGGTGTCTACCCGCACCACATCCTCATCTGGCTGAGGAAATTCAGACCCACTAAAACCTAGGTCTTTGTTGACAAGTCTCCATAGTAGCATCAGTAGAATTAAAAAAAACGCCAAAAAAACTAAGGTCTTTAAGAATTCAAGAAAAGATCCAGTGGACCCTGTACTGACATATGATCCACTATGCATTTCCTCTATGTGGTCTCTGCAAGCATATATGTCTGCAGACAAAGTTCCATATACTCTGGAATCAGCCACTACCACATCTTTGACATCAACATTTCTCAGTATTACATTGAGTAAATCTGATTGTAGGTGCTCTCCACTTCTTAGAATCAGGTGTGCATCCTTAATAAAATCCAATTCCATGGAATCACTATCTGACAATCGGCTATCATATTTTTCACACTCTTCAATTTCACTTAATTCCATTGCGTGGAACTTAATGTCGTGACTATTCATTCCACTAAATGCATCTGACCTCAACAACTTGGTCGTACCACTATACTTGCCTTTGAAGACCCCTCTATAATATGTGTATCTCTTCTCGGCCATTACAATATTCGATCTGACATAACTGGTACACGAACCGTATCAAATGGAGAATCAAGATACCCTGTATATAACTCTACTTTTTCCCCTACGGTGGTTTCAAATAACTCACTGTATATCTCTTCCAAATGTCTATGATCATTCAATATGCTGAGTCTGTTGTTTCCCCAAACCAATTTTTCATATTGACCATATCTATAGTCTTTGTAAAACAAGCAAATCGAAACAGGTATGCAATAGAGAGCTACAATCATAAACTCAACTAAATATATTTTCTGACCTAACAATCCAGAGGCTATCATCACTCTAGAAATAAGACCCCCTGATGCCAGTAGATCTATTTTTGAAGGATGAATATTTAGACCATTCATTAACTTTAGGACGGTTTCATCTGAAATATCAGGATTGCTGAGCATTGCTGTTATTTGATCGATAGGTCCAGAAAACGCAAATATCAACAGCCCTTGGCCTAAAACAAATCCTACAAGTCCAACGAAAAACAATCTCAATAACGACGTGATCCTTCTGTGCTTCTTCATAGCAACATTAATTTCAAATGAATATTTTGGATCAAGCCCTATGGTTGTGATGATAAATCGATACATATTTATAAAAGCAAACGTCAAAACACTTGACAATAGAATGCTTGTCCAACAAAAACAAAATGAAGTATGAAAACAATGGCAAAGCGCCACGTTAATGCTGAAGAAGGTCATAACTGTCAATGCTAAAAGCATATTAGCTATCCTTTTGTGTAACAACATCTCCTTCTTATCACAATGACTCTTCATAAAATCATAATCCACACAAACCAAACTAGCCAGAGTCATATATTATGCTTTACCCTCATCTATATAATCATCTAAACTTGAAGCAATCTTACCTGCCTCACGTTCGCTCCACTTTTCTATTATTTCTTTTATCAGCTCATTCTGTTTCTCAATAATCAGCCGCTGTTCCTCCATTAGCTTGTCAGGCACATAATATTTAGTATAATCTAAAACTTTACCAGCTCCGTCTTCATCCATGCCCTCAGGAACTTTATAATACTCCGGTCTAAATTCTATACCTTCTCTTGCCTTTATAATCCTATTGATATTGTTTTCCATATAATCATATGGAGATCTAATGACCATAAGTTTAAAAAAAATAGGAGTCAACTCAAGAGCTAAGAACAGTAGGGTCAAAAACCAAGATATATACGGAAATTTATTATGGGCTATCTTAATTCTTTCACCCATTCCATCAAGGGCAGTTGCTTTACTTTCTGCATTCTCCTCTATTGCTCGTGACTCAGCTTCAATTTTGGTTTTGCGGTCTTGTAATAACTTAAGTTCTTTTCTCCTTTCATCTACCTTTAACAAAGATTCCTTCATTCTTTTTTCAATCCCCTTCGCGATCTCTCCTATTCCTCTATGATCTTCTCTCGTTGTTTCATCAACATAGTCTTGGGATAATTTCTTAGCATTCTGGTCCTCCTTGTTGATTTCTTCATTCTTTAATAGCATTTCATCCTTTAGGTCGCTGAGTTCGAGTCTATATTCAGATTTTTTAGTGGCAATCAAATCGTTTTTAAAGTCTTCTTGAACCTTATTCAATTCTGCATCTATTTCATTTTGCAACAATCTTACCTCAAGTGGCTTTGAAATAGTAAAAGCTATGATGCTTCCCAAAATTATCCTAGGGATTGCTGATTTAATTTCATTCCGAGTAATTTTTTCTGTCCCATCACCCTTGCCCGTGGAAGAAACAATATACCTATCTAGATTCAATATTACCATCCCCCAAATAAATCCAAACACTATTGATAGCACCAAGGCAGTTCCATCTGTTGTTACATCACCACTATTAACAATTGTCCTAGGTTGACTGAATATCATATAAAAAGCATAGCCTCCAGCCAGTCCCGCCAAGACTCCTGTTGCGGTTATTATGCCTCCAAGACAAAATTGCTTTACATAATCTGAATACGAACAGCGTTCCAAAAGCTGTACGTCTGTTCCTGCAGCCCATAAAAACAACCGAGCAAAAGGGCTAGTTACCTTCTTTGATTTATACTTTACTAATTCTTTCATTGTTGATTCTTGTTTTTCGTCATCGGTTTGAAAATTGGAGCAGCACTTCCACCACCATGTTGTTTAGTGCCCTTGAATTCTATTTTAGTCTTAAAAGCAGCTCTTTTCTGTTGTAATTCTGGCTGAAATTGTTGTTGTATTTGATCAATGCTTACATTTAAGTCTTGGCCAGCTTGTTGTAACGATACATTTTGAGATCTGGATGCAAGCTTCAGGAAAAGTAGCTTCATTAGGGCTTGTTCTGTTTCTGAGGCCTGAGCATTATCATGGAAACTCGTAAAAAAGATATAGCCTTTTCCGAAAGGTATTTCTACCATAATCGCGTATTCTTTTTTATGAAAAAGCCCTCTTTCAACACTTTATATAGTTCTTCCCGTTTTATAATTAGTAACACATCTCCAGTCAGGAGTATCAAACTTTATCTTGATTTCATCTCCAATGATTCTTTTAAAATCCTCGTCCAAAACCTTAGTTTTCTTCTTTCCTATGGTAAGTACATGTTCAAACTCGATCAGGTCACCAAAGGCTTCCATTAAAATCTCATTAGTCCAATCAGAAGCATACAGTACTCCACCTTCTTGCACATAAGCCTTTAGAACTTCGGCTTCAAAATAATTCTTTGTTCCACAATTGAGTACGAAAATACAATACTATGAAATATCTACTGACCATCGTAATCATCATACGACACTTTATTATCAACTAAAATGCTTCCTACATCATCAAAGCGCTAAGGGGTAACCAATTGTCATTAATTAGTAAGTTTTGCTGCATATACATACAACTTTCTCAAGCGCATGGCGCAATAGTGGGGGTTAGTTGTACTGCAGTTTAAAATCTTAACTGAGACTAACTAAAATTACGGAAATTGTTCAAGCACCCAAATATTTAAACGAGCTTTTTTATACTCCACCATACTAAACTCATTATTAGAAGGTTATACTGTATTTCACATATTTGTATAATGGTGCCCATTTGACCCCCCGAGTGGCGCAAGCTGACCCCCTAAAAATGGCGCAAGCTGACCCCCTTGGATTCAGTAGTGGATTTCAAAGATAATTAATAGATCCTAAGCACTTTTCCTTAGGCTTTTTCCCTTCAATTCTATCTTGGAATATTTAGCTGTCAGACGGTCTAAGATAGCGTCTGCGACAGTCGGTTCATTAAGGTATGCATGCCATTTGCTCAAGGGTAATTGTGAAGTCATTATCGTGGACGCTTCCTTGTATCTGTCTTCTAGTATTTGCAATATTGTCAGCTTTACATCATGAGACATCTGTTGTAATCCAAAGTCGTCAAGTATGAGCAGTTTTGCCTTCTTTATCCTGTTCATCCATTTTATAAGTGTGCCGTCTACTCTGGCTATAGCTATTTGTTCGCAGAATCTATTCATATTAAAATATAGAGTCCTATGTCCATAGAGACAGGCTTGATGTCCTAGAGCACAGGCCAAATATGATTTACCACAGCCTGTGGCTCCAGTGATGATGATGTTTTCACCTCTAGACAGATAGGCGCAGTCGGTCAGCTTTGCCATTTGTTGTTTTGTCAGATTTCTTTTAGAGTCATATTTGATATCGTGCAATGAAGCTTTGTATCTGAGTTTGCTCAGTCTGCTGAGCATATTAGTTCTCTTGGTGGCTCTTGATTGCACCTCAGCATC